>LFEF01014518.1_pt1 | contig 17828 bp, 14 predicted proteins | sample 619371 | NCBI WGS metagenome assembly LFEF01 (sample SAMN03014291, study PRJNA259931) | freshwater metagenome | biome: lake; feature: waterbloom | place: China: Taihu Lake | collected 2006-08 | depth 0 m m
GCGGTAGTAGTTGGTCAGCGCAATGAAGGCGCGGCCCGGATGGGTGATGCCGACGAAGGAAGAGTGGGCGATCACGTTCAGCGCCTGCAGGCCGCGATAATCGGGGTGGGCGCGCCAGCTGATATCGGCGAGCAGGCAGGCGGCCTGGCGATAGCGGCTTTCCTCTTCCGTCTCCTGTATGTCGAAGAAGGGCATCATCTGCCCCGTCCAGTCCGCGAGCTCGCGCGCATGTTCGGGCGAGCGGGCACGCAGGATGGCGAGTTCATCGGCAGCCTCGATCAGCGGATCGAGCGCCTGTTCTTCCTCCAGCAGCAGCGAATAGAGATAGCCTTCGCGCACGCCCTGGGCCGAGAAGCAGACGCTTTTCGGCTGCATGATCTCGATCACTTCCCGCATGGCAACGGCGCCGAAAGGGATCAGGTTACGGCGGCTCTTGGAAATGGTCGACCAGGCCGGATCGCGGCTGTTGGCGCCCGAAATGATCTCCTCCAGGAAGAAGGCAATCTCGTCATAGGGCAGTTCGTAGCCCTGCATCATGTGCAGCGGATACTTGCGGATTTCCATATGCAGCTTGGCGATGTTGCGCCAGGTGCCGCCGACCGCGTAGAAGGTGCGCCCCTGCCCGTTCTTCAGCAGCGATGCATCCGCGACCAGCTTCTTCGCCAGGGCTCGGGCCTTGATGAGCGAGCCCTCGACGCTTTCCGACAGGCGCAGGCCGCCGAGCGGCAGCGTGATGCCCTGGCCGAAGCCCTTGCCCTTGATATCGATGAGTTCCAGCGAACCACCGCCGAGATCACCGGCGATGCCGTCGGCATCGTGGAAGCCGCTGACAACGCCAAGCGCGGAATACTTCGCCTCTTCCTCGCCGGTCAGGACCTGGATTTCATGTCCGAGGATCTCCTCCGCACGGCGGATGAAGTCAGGGCCGTTGGAGGCTTCGCGGGCGGCAGCCGTCGCCAGCACATACATGCGCGTCGCCTGGGCCTGGTTGGACAGCGCGCGGAAGCGGCGCAGTGCTGCCAGCGCCCGCTCGACACCGTCTTCGTCCATACGACCGGTCGTGGCCACACCCTTGCCAAGGCCGCAGAGAACCTTCTCATTGAAGAGGACTGTCGGTGCGCGGGACAGGCCCTCATAGATCACAAGGCGGATCGAGTTGGAGCCGATGTCGACAACGGAGACAGGGGCGATACCGGGAAGACGCCCCTGCGCTTCAGATCTTACCATGAGGTACCAGTGTTATCGTTTCCTACCGGATATCAGACCGGCGATCAGTTTCGGTGCGCTTGATTTCAGGGCTTCTCCGCGCCCGGACAGGCTCGGATTGGTCATGAAATAGTGCTGGGCGTTGAAAGGTTCCTCACCCTGTCGCACTTCAATTCGCCGTGATGTACCGTCGGGCAATATCTCGTAGCTCTGCTGATTGTCAATCAGATTGCCCAGCATGATCTGGGAGAGCACCTGCTCATGCACGGTGGGGTTAATGAGCGGGACCAGCGTCTCGACCCGGCGGTCGAGATTGCGCGGCATCATGTCGGCCGAGCCGATATAGACCAACGCCTTTTCCGAGGGCAGCCCATGGCCGTTGCCGAAGCAGAAGATGCGGCTGTGCTCGAGGAAACGACCGACGATCGACTTGACGCGGATATTGTCGGACAGACCCGGCACCTGCGGGCGCAGGCAGCAGATGCCGCGCACGACCAGATCAACATCGACGCCCGCCCGGCTCGCTTCGTAGAGAGCGTCGATGATCTCGGGGTCGACGAGCGAATTCATCTTCATCCAGATGCCGGCCGGCCGGCCTGCCTTGGCATGCTCGATCTCTTCGCGGATGTGCTTGAGGATGCGCGGGCGCAGCGTATAGGGCGATACCGCGAGCTTCATGCCCTCTTCCGGCTCGCCGTAGCCGGTGATGAAATTGAAGACATTCGCCATGTCATGGGCGATCTTCGGGTTGCAGGTGAAGAAGGAGAGGTCGGTATAGATCTTCGCCGTGACCGGGTGGTAGTTGCCGGTGCCGAGGTGGCAGTAGGTCCTGAGCTTGCCGTCCTCGCGGCGCACGACCATCGACATCTTGGCATGGGTCTTGAGTTCGATGAAGCCGAAGACGACCTGGACGCCGGCGCGCTCGAGATCGCGGGCCCAGCGAATGTTCGCCTCTTCATCGAAGCGCGCCTTCAGTTCGACAAGCGCAGTCACCGATTTCCCGGCTTCCGCCGCGTCGATCAGTGCGCGGACGATCGGGCTGTCATTAGAGGTGCGGTAGAGTGTCTGCTTGATGGCAAGAACGTCCGGATCGCGGGCGGCCTGCAGCAGGAACTGCACGACGACGTCGAAGCTCTCATAGGGATGGTGGACCACCATGTCCTTTTCACGGATCGCGGCCAGGCAGTCGCCGGCATGTTCGCGCACACGCTCCGGGAAGCGGGCATTGTACTGATCGAACCGCAGGTCGTCGCGCGGGGCCTTGGTGATTTCGGAGATCGTGTTCAGCGCCAGCAGTCCGGGAAGGACTGCAACGCGATTGTCCGGCACGCCGAGTTCATGAACGACGAACTGGCGCAAGGCCACCGGCATTTCCGAGTCGACCTCGATGCGGATGACGGAACCGCGGCGGCGACGCTTCAGCGCCGTTTCGAAAAAGCGCACGAGATCTTCGGCCTCTTCTTCGACTTCGATATCGCTGTCTCTGATGATGCGGAAGGTGCCGAAGCCCTTAACCTCGTAGCCCGGATAGAGCCGGTGAATGAACAGGCCGACGAGATCTTCCAGCGTTATGAAGCGGATCGTCACGCCTTCATCCGGAAGGCGGATGAAGCGATCGAGCGTCGGCGGCAGACGCAAGAGCGCGGTCATGGGCTCGCCGGTGCGGCTGGAGCAAAGCTGCAGGCCCATGGAGAAGCCGAGGTTGGGAATGAACGGGAAGGGATGCGCCGGGTCGATCGAAAGCGGCGTGAGGACCGGGAAGATCGCTTCCTCGAACGTGGTTTCCAGCCAGCTGCGATCCGCTTCGGACAAGGCCGCCGGGCGGACGATCAGGATCTCTTCCTGGGCGAGATATTGCTGCAGGACGGCAAGCGAAGCCTGCTGCTCCATCTGCAGATTGTCGATTTCCTTCAGGATGTCGTCGAGCTGTTCGGCGGGCGTCTTGCCATCGGGGCTCTTGATGGCGATGCCCTGGCGCACCTGGCCCTCAAGGCCGGCAACGCGGACCATAAAGAATTCGTCGAGGTTGGCCGCCGAGATCGACAGGAAGCGGACACGCTCCAGAAGCGGATGGGCGGTGTTGAGCGTTTCCTCAAGCACGCGGCGGTTAAACTGCAGCCAGGAGAATTCACGGTTGATGAAGCGCAGCGGGCTGGTCAGCAGATCCTCGGCGGGCGCGACCTCCACACCGGTTTCGCCATCCGTGCCCTGTACTGCGCTGTCCATGATTCGCCCCTTGGTTATCGTTGGTGCCGATTATAACAGTTAAGCGACAGATCTGTGACTACTACTCGCGGATATCGGCCGCCTCCAGCGTTTCGAGAACCTCCGCAGCGAGGCTGCGGCTGATCTTGGCGCGACGCGCCAGCGCCAGCCTGTCCATGCGATCGACGACCACCTGGGCGGCTGCAAAGGAACGCTCCATGCGGCTGACGATATAGCCGACGATCTTGTCATCGATGTAAAGCTGCCGATCGGCGAAGAGCTTGGTGATCAGGTGTCCGAGAAGCTCCTCGTCCGGCGCGCCGATCTCGACGACCGTTGCCGCCTTCAGCCGCGAATTGAGGTCCGGCAGCGCGACATTCCAGGAGGGCGGGAAGCTGCGGGAGGTGATGAGCAAGGTCGTGCCGTGCTGACGCACCGCATTGATGACGTGGAAGAGTTCGACCTCGTCAAAACCCTTGCGATCGGCATCCTCGAAGAGGACGGGCCCCATGGCCGCAGCCTGTGAGGCGCCCTCGCCCGGCTTTGGCACGATATCGGTTGCCCCGGCCGTATCGCGGAAGATCTGGGCCAGATGCGATTTGCCCGAGCCTTCCGGGCCGGTGAGGATGACGACCGGCGACGGCCAGTCGGGCCAGGCATCGACGATCGACACGGCGGCGGCCATGCGTTCGGAAACGAGCAGATCCTCGCGACCGGTTGCAGCGCCATGCTCGAAGGCGAGCGGCAGTTGTTGGGCGGCTCCGCGTTTGTCGGAAGCCATCTTGGCGTCACTCATTCATGCCTCGGGCACGTCTTTTGGGCTTGGGGGTGCGATCTCGCCCACGGCGGGGGAAGACGGCGTGAGCGCAGCCGGCGTTCCGTAATAGAGATCGCTTTCAAGGTAGCGCGAGATGGCGAAGCGAACAAGGACACCGATCGCTGCGGCGGCAGGAACTGCGACAAGCACGCCAACAAAGCCGAACAGCGCACCGAAGGCGAAGAGGGCGAACATCAGCCAAACCGGGTGCAAGCCAACACTCTTGCCGACGAGTTTCGGCTGCAGAATATTGCCTTCAATGAACTGGCCGAGGAAGAAGATCGCGGCGATCACACCGACCCAGATGAAATCCGGCCAAAACTGCACGATAGCAACGCCAAGGGACAGGAGCAGACCCACGGTCGATCCGACATAGGGAATGAAGCTGATCATACCAGTAAAGAAGCCTATCAAGAGGCCAAAATTCAGACCGGCCACCGACAGTGCGATGGCATAAAAAATGCCGAGGATCAGGCAGAGCGAACCCTGCCCGCGCACGAAGCCGGCAATCGTATTGTCGAGTTCGGTTGCGAGCTGGCGGACGGTCGCGAGCTGGTGCCGGGGCACCCAGCTGTCGACCTTTTCGATCATGTGATCCCAATCGAGCAGCAGATAGAAGGCGACGACGGGTGTTATGACGAGCAGCGAGGCGATGTCGAGCAGCGCCTTACCGGAATTCCAGATCTGCTCGATCAACGTGCCGATGAAGCCGACGCCCTCGCCGAGATAGCGGGAGAAATTCTCCCGGATAGTGCCCATCTGGCCGTCGACCCAATCCGGCAGCCAGGAGGCATTCGAGGTCGCGATGAACGTCTGCAGCTGGGTCACGTAACCGGGCACGCGCTCGATGAAGTCGTTGAGTTGGCTGACGAGCACCGGGATGATGATCATCAGCGAGAGCACGAAGACGACGACAAAGGACACCAGGATCAGGATCGTCGCCATCAGGCGGCTCAAACCGATCCGCTCCAGCCGGTCGGCCACCGGATCGAGGAAATAGGCGAGCGCCATGCCGGCGATGAAGGGCAGCAACACCGAGGAGAAAAGCATCAGGAAGGCGATGAATCCAGCAAGCGTCAGGAGCCAGAAAATGACCTGGCGGCGGAGGCCAATTCCACTGATGTAGCGAGCCATGTCCGTCTCCGATTTGAAGTTGTGCCCCCGGCGCGGCAATCTCTGCATGCTGCAACGCCGTAACAGGAGATAGGTTACCGCAGAAGCCTTGGTCAAGAACTGCGGCCGGTTCGGCAGCGAGAAGATGGGATCAGAGCCGAGAATGGCCGGGAAATCGCGCGCTTGACCGGCTCGCAGCTTGCATCAGACGCCTCTTCATGCCATGGCCAGCCGAAATTCTCGCAGGATCGGAGGCAGGCATGAGCCAGGCTGGCAAGAACGGGTTGACCTATAGCGATGCGGGCGTCGACATCGACGCGGGCAACCTGATGGTCGAGAAGATCAAGCCGGCCGTGAAGTCGACCCGCCGTCCGGGCGCGGATGGCGAGATCGGCGGTTTCGGCGGCCTCTTCGACCTGAAGGCTGCCGGCTTCAAGGACCCGATCCTGGTGGCTGCAAACGACGGCGTCGGCACCAAGCTGAAGATCGCCATCGACGCCGATATCCACGACACCGTCGGCATCGATCTGGTTGCCATGTGCGTCAACGATCTCGTCGTTCAGGGCGCTGAGCCCCTGCTCTTTCTCGACTATTTCGCCACCGGCAAGCTCGACCCCGACCAGGGTGCAGCGATCGTTCAGGGCATTGCTGCCGGCTGCCGCGAGGCAGGCTGTGCGCTGATCGGCGGCGAGACCGCTGAGATGCCGGGCATGTATTCCAAGGGCGACTATGACCTCGCCGGTTTCGCCGTGGGTGCCGCCGAGCGGGGCGAATTGCTGCCATCAGGCGACATCGCCGAAGGCGACGTGATCCTCGGCCTCTCCTCCTCGGGCGTGCATTCCAACGGCTTCTCGCTGGTGCGCAAGATCGTCGAACTCTCGGGCCTCGCCTGGGATGCGCCGGCGCCCTTCGCCGAAGGACAGTCGCTGGGCGCAGCGCTTCTGACCCCGACCCGCATCTATGTGAAGCCGCTTCTGAAGGCGATCAAGGAAACAAAGGCGCTGAAGGCACTCGCCCATATCACCGGCGGCGGCTTCCCGGAGAACATTCCGCGCGTGTTGCCGAAGCACCTGGCTGCCGAGATCGATCTGTCGTCCTTCCAGGTTCCGGCCGTCTTCTCCTGGCTCGCCAAGACCGGCGGCGTTGCCCAGAACGAGATGCTGCGGACCTTCAACTGCGGCATCGGCATGATCGTCGTCGTCTCCGCCGACAAGGTGGACGAGGTCACCAAGGTGCTGGAAGCCGAAGGTGAGACCGTTGCCCGTCTGGGTCGCATGATTGCCCGCGAAGAGGGTGCGCATGGCGTGACCTACAAGGGTACGCTCGCCCTATGAGCGGACCACGCAAACGCGTCGTCGCCTTCATCTCCGGCGGCGGGTCGAACATGCTGGCGCTGGCCAAGGCCTGCGAGGCGGCCGATTACCCGGCCGAAATCGTTGCTGTCTTTTCCGATAAGCCTGGGGCCGGCGGGCTTGCCAAGGCGGAAGCGCTGGGCATTCCGACACGTGTTTTCGAGCGCAAGGCCTATGGCTCCAAGGCCGAACACGAGGCGGCGATCCTCGCCGCACTCGCCGAAATCGGTCCGGACCTGATCTGTCTTGCGGGCTATATGCGCCTGCTGTCGGGTGACTTCATTCGCCCGCATGAAGGCCGGATCCTCAACATCCACCCTTCCCTTCTGCCGCTGTTCCCGGGCCTCAACACGCATCAGCGGGCGATCGAGGCCGGGATGAAGGTGGCCGGCTGTACCGTGCATTTCGTCACCGAAGGCATGGACGAGGGCCCTGTGATCGCGCAATCCGTGGTGCCTATTATGATCGACGATACGGCAGAGACGCTTGCGGCCCGGGTTCTGACGGTGGAGCACCGGACCTATTCCGCCGCGCTGAAACTCGTCGCCTCCGGCGGCGTGACCATGCGCAAGGATGGAAGCGTCGAGCGGCTGTCGTCCGAAACGGATGCTGGCGCGCGGCTGATCAGCGCCTGACGAATTCGGCGCCCCTGCAGCGGTCGCCGCTATGATAGCAATCTCTTAACCATAAACGTGCAACCGTCACGATCATTCGCTCATCGTTACGGTCAGTTCATGTTCCAGTCTCCGTTTACCCCGGCTCTCCTTCTCGGGGGTGCCCTTTTCATTGCCCTGCCGGCACAGGGTCAGGATGCCTATGGCAGCTCGACCGCGGGCTCTGTCCGCTACTATGCCGGCGTCGGGATGGCCAACATCAAGGCCGGTGAATATGTCTATAGCGGCGACCGCAAAATCAGCCAGCTGGACTGGGAGAGCAAGGGTGTCATTACCGGGACGATCGGCGGCGAAGTCGATATCGGTTATGCCTGGAAGCTGAAGGGACGGCTCGATGTCGGCTTCGGCGGCGACGGCTATATGGAAGACCGCGACTGGCTGAGCACCTCCTATTCCGGCTGGACGCATCAGTCGCTGCATCCGGATACCGATCTTGACCGCTACATCAACGTGCTTCTGGAAGCCGAGAGGGCACTCGTCGACACGGGTGCGACGCGCCTTGGTGTCGGTGGGGGCTTAGGCTTCACCAATGTCAAATGGACCGCCCGCGGCGGCAGCTACATCTACACCACGACGACGCTGCACGACACGGTCGGCAATTTCACCGACGGCGTGAGAGGCATCACCTACGAACAGCGCATTCCGACCATATTCCTCACCGCCAATGCAGAGCAGAAACTCGGCGCCTTCACCCTGTCCGGCGTTCTGCGCGGCGGTGCCGCCATCGGCTACAAGGGCCTGGACGATCACTGGCTGCGCAATCTGCGCTTCACGGACGAGATGGACTTGGCTCCAATGGTGGGCGCGACCGTGACCGCCGATTACCAGATCCTGGAGTCGGCCTCCGTTTATCTCGGCGGCGACTTCCAGCGGATCTTCGAGACGCGTGGCGATGCGCATGTGCGCAACACCGTGACCGGGGCCAGCGGCAGTTTCGAAAACGGCGCGGCGGCAGACTTCCAGTCGATCACCGTCTCCGCCGGGCTCAAGGGGACGTTCTAGGCGTCCTTGTGACTCCGCCGAAGTGCTGCCCATTGTAGCAGCATGATCGTCTTGGCGTCGATGATCTCGCCGGCATCGACCATCGCCATGGCTTCGGCGAAGGCAAGCTCGACCACTTCGAGATCCTCCTGTTCGTCGTCGAGCCCGCCACCGGCTGTGATACGCTCCGCATCGGTCACGGCGGCATAGAAGCCGTGCAGTTTCTCCGTGACAGAACCGGGTGACATGAAGGCGGCAAAGGCCGGGGTGGCCTGTGTAATTTCATAACCGGTTTCTTCCTCAGCCTCGCGAAGGGCGGCCTGCAACGCGGTTTCGCCATCATCGATGAAGCCGGCAGGCGCCTCCAGAAGGTAGGGATATTCGCCGCTCAGATGGGCGGCGATGCGGAGCTGCCGGACGAGTGTGACGGTGTCGCGCTCGATGTTGTGCAACAGGATCGCTGCAGCATGGCGGCGGTCGAAGACCTCCCAGGAGAGGCGGTGGGGCACCCTGCCCTCGCGGAAGAAATCGAAGGTGATGCCGCGCAGGTGGCTCCAGCCCTTCCACAGCGTCTTGTCTTCCAGGATCGCGATCCGGGCCTTGTCGAAAATGCTCATGTCTTCAGGCTTTTCTCATCCAGACCTTGTTGTCGTGGAAGGCGGCACCGCCATGGGGGGCTGCCGGGTCGGCACCGGTCAGGACGTTGATCCCCTCACCGTCGAGATGGCTCTTGTTCGGCCAGAGGCCCTCGGCCACCAGCACGCCCGGCTTCACGGCATCGGTGATCCTGGCATGGATGCGCAGTTCGCCCCTGCCATTGCCGAGCTGGACGACATCGCCATCGGCGAGGCCGAGGCTCTGGGCATCGGCGGGGTTCACCATGACCTCCGGACGTCCCTCCTTGTCGCGCGAGGTCTTGGTCTCGGCGAAGGTGGAGTTGAGGAAGTTGCGCGCCGGAGAGGTCGCGAGCCGGAAGGGATGTTCGGCATCGGCCAGTTCGATCAGGTCAACCTGATCGGGATAAACGGGAAGCTGCGTCACGGGGCCAAGAGAGCCGAGCCTTGCCGGCGGCTTGTTCGGCGCGGGCGTCCCTTCCCAATCCGGCTTGAAGCGGAACTTGCCGTCCGGATGGGCAAAGCCATTCAGGTAATGCGCGTCCTCGAAGGCAGGCTGGCAGTCGAGCCATTTGTCCTCGAGCAGCGTGTCGAAATCCGGCTTACCGCTGATGTAGAGCATGCGCTCGATATGTTCGCGTTCGGTCTTGCCAAAGCCGGGACGATCCGCGACGCCGAGGCGCTTGGCCAGTTCCTCGATGACGAAGAGATTGGTGCGCACCAGCGGCGGCGCATCAACCAGTTTCGGGCCGAGCAGGATATGGCTCTGGCCACCGCCGCGATAGATGTCGTCATGCTCGACGAACATGGTGGCGGGAAGGACGATATCGGCCAGTTCCGCCGTCTCGGTCATGAACTGCTCGTGCACAGCAACGAAGAGGTCGTCGCGCAGAAAACCCTGTTTCACCAGCCGCTGTTCGGGCGCGACATTCACCGGATTGGTATTCTGGATGATCAGCGCATCGACCGGACCGCGATGGCGGAGCGCCTCGGCATCCCCGGTCAGGACGCGGCCGATCTGCGACTGGTCGAGCATGCGGATTTCGGGATCGACCATCGCGGTGCCCATCAGCTCAGCCTTGTTGAGCTGGAAGATGTCGCTGTTCGAGTGGAAGGCTCCACCGCCCTCATATTGCCAGGAGCCGAGCACGGTTGCGAGCGACAGGGCGGCATGCATGGAGACCGCGCCGTTGCGGCTGCGGGTGAAGCCATAGCCGAGGCGGAAGAAGGTTTTCTGCGTTTGGCCGACGAGACGGGCAAAGGCCTCGATCTCCTCGACCGAGAGGCCGGTGATCGCGGAGGCCCATTCCGGGGTCTTGTCCTTGAGATGCGCTTCCAGTCCTGCCGGATCATCCGCGAATTTCGCCATGTATTCGCGGTCCGCATAGCGATCGCGGAAAGCGACATGCATGGCGGCGCAGGCGAGTGCCGCATCGGTGCCGGGCTTGAGGATGAGGGCCATGTCGGCCTGCTTCATCGTCGGATTGTCGTAGATGTCGACGACCACGATCTTGGCGCCACGGTCTTTCCGCGCCTTGATGGCATGGGTCATCACATTGACCTGGGTCGCAACCGCATTGGTGCCCCAAATGACGACGCAGTCGGAGACGGCCATCTCGCGCGGGTCCGGGCCGCGCAGCGTGCCGGTGCCCATAACATAGCCGGTCCAGGCCATATTGGTGCAGATCGAGCCGAAGAAGCCTGAATACTTCTTGGCGTGGCGCAGACGCTCGATGGAATCGCGCTGCACGAGACCCATGGTGCCGGCGTAGAAATAAGGCCAGACGGCTTCTGAGCCGTGGCGCTGTTCGGCCTTGACGAAGGCGTCGGCGATCTCGTCGAGGGCGGCGTCCCAGGTGACATCCTGCCACTGCCCAGCGCCCTTTGCCCCTGCCCTGCGCACCGGTTTCATCAGGCGGTCGGGATGGTAGAGTCGCTCGGCGTAGCGGGCGACCTTCGCGCAGATGACGCCAGCGGTGTAGCTGTTGTCGGCGGCCCCGCGCACACGCCCGATGCGGCCGTCCTCGGTCAGATCGACGTCAAGCGCGCAGGTGGATGGACAGTCATGCGGACAGGCCGTATGACCGAGCGACCGGTTTCGGATGGGGCTCTGGATGTTCATGGGCCGGTTATAGGCCAAGGCCGGAACGCTCAAAAGCCCCATTCGAACAATTCATCGACGCCATCGGAACCATCAATGAATTATCGCCACATCTATCACGCGGGCAATTTTGCCGATGTGCTCAAGCATCTCGTTCTGTCGCGGCTGATCGTCTATCTGCAGCAGAAGGACAAGGCGTTCCGCGTGCTCGACACCCATGCCGGGATCGGGCTCTACGATCTTTCCTCCGAAGAGGCGCAGAAAACCGGCGAATGGCTCGAAGGCATCGGCAAGATCATTGATGCGGAACTTCCGGAAAAGGTCGCCGAGATCATGGCGCCCTATCTCAATGCGGTGAAGGCGCTCAATCCGGGCCGCGAGACCGGAGGCCCACTGCAGAAATATCCGGGCTCGCCGAAGCTCGCGCGCGATCTCTTCCGCCCGCAGGATCGCCTCTCGGCGATGGAACTGCATCCGGACGACTGCCGCACACTGTCGCGTCTGTTCGAGAGCGATTTCCAGGTGCGCGTGACCGAACTCGACGGCTGGTTGACGCTGAATGCGCATCTGCCGCCGAAGGAAAAGCGCGGCATCGTGCTGGTCGATCCGCCCTTCGAAAAGGAGGGCGAATACGAGCGCCTCGTCGACGGCCTTGCCAAGGCACACCGGCGCTTCGGCAACGGGGTCTATTGCCTCTGGTATCCGATCAAGAAGGGCGCACCGATCAAGGAATTCCACGAGGCGCTGCAGGCGCTTGAGATCCCCAAGATGCTCTGCGCCGAACTCAATGTGAAAAGTGACCGGGACCAGACGGGGCTTTCCGGCACCGGCCTTATCATCGTCAATCCGCCCTTCACCCTGAAGGACGAGATGCATCTGGTGCTGCCGGAACTCAAGCGACTGATGGCGCAGGATCGCTATGCCTCGCATCGCTGTTTCTGGCTGCGCGGGGAAGAGTGAGCGAGGCGCTGGATGGGACGCTATACCGGTCTTTTTGCCTTCGCGCTGTTTCTCGCGGCCTCCGTTGTCTACAGCTTTCTACCGCCCGACAATGCAACCGAACGACCTGTGTCAACGACGCAGCCGAAAGCGGCTGACGCGCCGGCCTCCGCGGGCACGCAGGGCAGTGGCTTCGATTTCTATGTTCTGGCGCTCTCATGGTCCCCGACATTCTGCGATAGCGAGGCGGCCGGTCGCAACCGCGACCAGTGCGGTGCGGGCAAGGACTTCGCCTGGGTCGTGCATGGTCTGTGGCCACAAAACGAAAACGGCTGGCCGGAGAATTGCCCGACACCGGAGGGCAGCCGCGTGCCCGAGCGGATCGGCCAGACTGTCATGGACATCATGCCCGGCATGGGACTGATCGGCCATCAATGGCGCAAGCATGGTTCCTGCTCCGGTCTTGGCATGAGCGACTACTTCAAGCTCGTGCGCCAAGCGCATGATAAAGTTCGCATTCCTGACGAACTGGCCGAGGTCGACACCCAAAGCCGGACGTCGCCCGAAGCCATCGAAGCAGCCTTCATCCGCAGCAATCCGGGGCTCACCCGCTCGGCAGTCGCGGTGACCTGTGATAGGGAGAGAGTCGACGAAGTCCGGATCTGCCTTGATACGAGCCTCGGCTTCCGGACCTGTCCGGAGGTCGACAGCCGGTCCTGCCGTCGCTCCGAGATCACGATCCCGCCCAACCGCTAATTTCGCAACAAGAGCCAGAGGAAACCGTCATGAAGCTGCTCTTCGCGCCCGCCTCGCCCTATTCGTCCAAGGTCCGCATGGCGGCCCGCCATCTCGGCATCGAACTGGAGGAAATCAGGGTCAACACGGCGGAAAACCCGCCGGAACTGCTGGATGCCAATCCGCTTGGCAAGATCCCGACGCTGATCACCGGGGATGGCTCCGCCATCTTCGACAGCCGCGCGATCATGCACTATCTGCACCGCGCCTCCGACAAGCGCCTCTATCCGAAGAAGGATGCAAAGCGGACCGAGGCCGAGGTCCTTGAGGCGTTGGCGGATGGCATCAGCGACTGCCTGCTTGCCATCGTCTACGAGAGGCGGTTCCGGCCGCCGGAGCTCGTGAGCCAGGACGCCATCGATCGGCAATGGGCGAAGGTCAATCGCAGCCTGGATTACCTCGACAAGCATCTGCCGAAGACGGCCAAGAAGCTGCATGGCGGCCATTTCGCGCTGGCATCGACGCTCGGTTACCTGATGCTGCGCTTCCCCGGCGAATGGGAGAACGGCCGTACGGCGCTCACCGAATGGCCGGCCAAATTTGCCAAGGCCTTCGAGCCCTACCCTGCACTTCGCCCCAAGGCCTGAGTCAGAACGCAATTGCCATAAAAAAAGCCGGGATCGCTCCCGGCTTTTTCGTTTGTCGCGGATCGGGCGATCAGAACTTCACGCCCATGCCGACCTTGACCGAGTGGTCGTCGAAACCCTTGGTGACATTGGTGCCACCGAGGTTGAAGTCGCGCTTCTGGTAGTCGGAGTAGCGATACTCGACGCGGGCGGTGATGTTGTCGGTGACGAAGGTTTCAACACCGGCGCCAACCGTGTAACCGGCGGCCAGCTTCTCGTCGTCCGTACCGTTGCCCGATAGCTCGTGGTTTGCAACAGCAACACCGGCCGTACCATAGACCAGGAAGGGGTTCAGGTCGTAACCGACGCGGCCGCGAACCGAGCCGTTGACGCCCTGGGTGCCGGTCAGGCCGGCGCCAGCCGAACCTTCTTCGCCGTTGTAGCTGATGTCGGCTTCACCACCGTATACGATGGAGCCGCTCTGCATGTTGTAACCGCCGTAAACGGTGCCGCCGAGATCCTTGGCGTCACGACCGTCGGTCGAGCCGGTGAACTTGCCGAAATCATAGGTCAGACCGCCACCGACATAGGCACCCGACCAGTTGCCGGCCGGCGCAGAGAAGGTATCGGCTGCAGCCGGGGCTTCCGGTGCCTGATAGATGGCGTCAGCTGCCTGGGCGGCGAAAGCTGCGACGGAGGTGGCGGATGCCAGAAGCATGATCTTGAGGGTACGCATGTTAGTCTCCTTTCGGTTCCGGGCCGCACTTCACTAAGAACCAACGGCGGCCTGAACGTTAGTGGGTATTCCCTGTCCGTTCCGACTGTCTAAATGAATACAAATTGAGGAAATGGAAGAGCCGAAATGTGAATTGATTGTGGCACAGCAGTGACCAAATCGGGACGTTGCTTAAAAGACACAAACGATTCGTTAACCATAACAAATAGTTTACGCGAAATACTTAGATAAATCCGAAGTTATACTAAAATTATACGATGTCCGCATGAAGCAACGAACCGCAGAAGTTTCGACGTTGCCCTGTTTAAATATCGGGCCGATGCCATATATGCAGCGCAATAGCAGTGGCAGGATAAGGTAAGACCGATGCAAAACGGCATTCCCAGAGTGGCTTTGGTCACCGGAGCAGCAGAACGACTTGGCCGGGCCATTGCGGAAGACTTGGCAGCGCATGGTTTTGCCGTTGCATTGCATGCGCATGGCTCGATCGAGGCGGCAGAGGCCGTCGCTGCGGGGCTGAGAGCAAACGGACATCGGGCCATCGCGCTGAAAGCCGATCTTGGTAACATTTCCGAGACCGCATCGCTTGTATCGCGGGCCGAAGCCGAGTTCGGCCCCGTGGGCCTGCTCGTCAATAATGCGTCGGTCTTCGAAGATGACTCGGCGGTCGAATTCGATGCGGAAATCTTCGATCGCCATTTTCAGGTGCATGTCCGCGCCCCTGCCATTCTGAGCGGCGCGCTGGTCAAGGCGCTGCCGGAAGATCGGTCGGGCCTGATCGTCAACATCATCGACCAGCGTGTGCTGGCGCTGAAGCCGACCTTCTTTTCCTATACGCTGTCGAAATCCACCCTTTGGACGGCCACCCGAACCCTTGCCCAGGCCTTTGCCCCGAAGGTCCGGGTGAACGCGATCGGCCCGGGACCGACGCTGATTTCCGAGCGCCAGCAGCCGGAGGACTTTCAGGCGCAGATCGACAGTCTTCCGCTTAAACAGGGGCCATCGCTCGACGAATTCGGTCGGACAATCCGCTTTCTTTTTGACACGCCGTCGATCACCGGCCAAATGATCGCCTTGGATGGGGGCCAGCATCTGATTTGGCACGGCGCGGAGATCAATGAATGAATGGAGGAAAGCTGCCAGACGGCGGCATTCTCTATGACGGTACGGAAGAGGATGACGACGATGTCGTGGTCGAGGCGGATGCCACTCGCCCCGGCATCGAGATCGACTGGCATGTCGACGGCCTGGACGAAACGGGGCTCACAGGCGCCGACCTGATCGGCGAATTCGTCAAGCGCCTGCCGAATGCGCCCGGCGTCTATCGCATGCTGAACAAGGACGGCGACGTCATGTATGTCGGCAAGGCGCGCAGCCTGAAGAAGCGCGTCAGCAACTATGCGCAAGGCCGGGTACATTCGAACCGCCTGTCGCGCATGGTGCGCGAGACCGTGCACATGGAATTCGTGACGACCCGCACCGAGGTCGAGGCGCTGCTGCTCGAAGCCAATCTGATCAAGCGCCTCAGGCCCCGCTACAATGTGCTTTTGCGCGACGACAAGAGCTTTCCCTATATCCTGATCACCGGCGACAGCCGGTCACCGGCAATCTACAAGCATCGCGGCGCCCGCGCCCGCAAGGGTGACTATTTCGGCCCCTTCGCCTCGGCGAGTGCCGTGGGCCGCACGATCAATTCGCTGCAGCGCGCCTTTCTCTTGCGCACCTGCACCGACAGCGTCTTCGAAAGCCGCACGCGCCCCTGTCTTCTCTATCAAATCAAGCGCTGTTCGGGCCCTTGCACCCATGAGATCAGCGACCAGGACTATGCGGGCCTTGTCAACGAAGCCAAGGATTTCCTCTCCGGCAAGAGCCAGAACGTCAAGGAAGCCATGGCGCGCGCCATGAACGAGGCGGCAGAAGACCTCGATTTCGAGCGGGCGGCCGTGTTCCGCGATCGTCTGGCCGGCCTCTCCCATGTCCAGAGCCATCAGGGCATCAATCCGGCCGGCGTCGAGGAGGCCGACGTTTTCGCCATCCACCACGAGGGCGGGCTGTCCTGCATCCAGGTCTTCTTCTTCCGCGCGAGCCAGAACTGGGGCAACCAGGCCTATTTCCCCAAGGCCGATCCGCAGCTCAGTGCCGCCGAGGTGCTCAACTCCTTCCTGGCGCAGTTTTATGACGACAAGCCGGTGCCGCGTCTCATCCTTTTATCGGAAGAGGTCGAGGAGCAGGAACTGCTAGCCGCAGCACTTTCCGAAAAGGCCGGCCACAAGGTGGCAATCACCGTGCCGCAGCGCGGGGAAAAGAAGGATCTCGTCGACCACGTGAATGCCAATGCCCGCGAGGCGCATGGACGCAAGCTTGCCGAAACGGCATCGCAGTCGCGTCTGCTGGCGGGGCTCGCAGAGACCTTCCAGCTGCCTTACGTGCCGCGCCGCATCGAGATCTACGACAACTCCCACATCATGGGCACCAATGCCGTGGGCGGCATGGTGGTTGCGGGGCCCGAAGGCTTCGTGAAGGGCCAGTATCGCAAGTTCAACATCAAATCGACCGACATCACGCCAGGCGACGACTTCGGCATGATGCGGGAGGTGATGACCCGGCGTTTCTCGCGCCTGCTCAAGGACGAAGGCAAGCCGGATCGCAGCGTCTTGCCGGAAGACAACGGCGATAACGCCTTCCCCGCCTGGCCGGATGTGATCTTGATTGACGGTGGTCAGGGCCAGATGACAGCGGTGCGCAAGATCCTCGATGAACTCGACATCACCGACAGCGTGATCGCGATCGGCGTGGCCAAGGGTGTGGACCGCGACGCGGGACGCGAGCGCTTCTTCGTCGAGGGCAAGCCGGACTTTACCCTCCCGCCCCGCGACCCGGTGCTCTACTTCATCCAGCGCATGCGCGACGAGGCGCACCGCTTCGCGATCGGCTCGCACAGGGCGCGGCGCAAGAAGGAAATGGTCAAGAACCCGCTGGACGAGATCTCTGGAATCGGTCCGACGCGCAAGCGGGCGCTCCTGCAGCATTTCGGTACGGCGAAGGCCGTGTCGCGGGCTGCCGTCAGCGATCTCATGGCCGTCGAGGGCATTTCCGAGGCCGTCGCACGCCTCATCTACAATCATTTTCACGAAAGCAGCGGCGATTGACATGGAAACGACGCAACCAGCGTCGAGAGGATCATAAAGGCTATTCAGAATTCTTGGGTTGACGGCCCCGACCGAAAACCATCACATCTGTTCACGCATCAGAATTCAAAGACAGGGCATCATGGCTTCGCGCGCATACAACATTCCCAATCTCCTGACCTACGCTCGCATTCTTGCCGTGCCGCTCATCGTCGTGTGCTTCTTTCTGGAAGGCCGGCTGCAGAGCTCGGACTTTGCGCGCTGGACGGCTCTGACGATCTTTGTCGTCGCCTCGATCACCGATTATCTCGACGGCTATCTGGCGCGCATCTGGAACCAGACGTCCAATATCGGCAAGATGCTGGACCCGATCGCAGACAAGCTGCTGATCGCCTCGGTGCTGCTCTTGATGGCCGCCGACGGCACGATTGCCGGCTGGTCCATCTGGGCGGCGATCACCATTCTCTGCCGTGAAATCCTGGTGTCCGGCTTGCGCGAGTATCTTGCCGCACTGAAAGTCTCCGTGCCGGTGACGCGCATCGCCAAGTGGAAGACGACGGCGCAGATGTTCGCGCTCGGCTTCCTGCTGGCGGGCCCTGCC
>LFEF01015945.1_pt1 | contig 17584 bp, 25 predicted proteins | sample 619371 | NCBI WGS metagenome assembly LFEF01 (sample SAMN03014291, study PRJNA259931) | freshwater metagenome | biome: lake; feature: waterbloom | place: China: Taihu Lake | collected 2006-08 | depth 0 m m
ACAGTGAGCGTCCGGCGAACGCATTTCCGGGTGTGGAGAGATGGGTGCTATAGGCCGCGTTTCATCTCATCGACCATGATGCGGTCGATTATTTCAGGATCGCATTGTGTCTCGATGAGGAATTCGCGGATACCGCCGTCCCACGTCCTGATGTCGGCAAGTAGGCTTTGAAGCTCTTCGATGCCGTTCTCGGTCAGATCCTTCGTGCCATCTTCACTGCCATCACTGACGTAAACCAGTTCGCCTTCGGAGATGTTGTCCGAGTTTGCGGTGATTTCCTCGATCAGTTCGAGGTTCTCGCCGATCATGCCGGCGACTTGGCTGAGCGTGTAGATGAACCTCGATCGAGCCATCAGGCGGCCTCGTGCAGAGCTTTTGCCGGCGCCCAGTTCCAAGGCAGCAGGTCTTCAAGTCGATCCTTGGGGTGATCCTGGATCCGGGTCAGGACATCTGCCAGGTAGACCTCCGGATTATGACCGTGCAGTTTGACCGTCTCGATGATGGTCAGAATGTTGGCGATGCGCTCACCGCCTTTATCCGAGCCGGCGAACAGCCAGTTCTTCCTTCCAATTCCAAGCGGACGCATGGCTCTTTCGGCGATGTTGTTGTCGATTTCAACCCGGCCATCATCGATGTAGACGCTCAAGGCGGCCCATCGCGACAGCGCATATCGCATTGCCTCGGCCAGCTTCTGCTTCTGTGGCAGCGTAGAAAGCGTGGCTTCAATCCAGGCCTTGAGCTCGTCCAGAACGGGCCGGGCATGTTCTTGGCGCAGGGTACGCCGTTCGTCAGCCGCCATGCCGCGGATCCGGTTCTCGATATCGTAGAGCGTTCCAATGCGCGACAGCGCTTCCTCCGCGATCGGTGACGGCTTCAGCTTGATCACATCATGGAACTTGCGGCGCACATGCGCCATGCAGGCGGCCTCAACGATCTGGTTGCCGTAGAGTTTTTTGTAGCCCCCATAACCGTCGGCATGCATGACGCCGCTGAAGCTTGCCAGGTGGTCAGCCGGATGCGCCCCCTTGCGGTCAGGGCTATAGTAATAGGCGATGGCTGCGGGAGTGGCGGATTGATAGCCACTGCCGTCGAAGACGTAGACCCAGACCCTGCCGGTTTTTGTCTTGCCCCGTCCGGGGTCGAGAACATCGACCGGGGTATCGTCCGTATGTATTCGGTCGAGTGCTGCGATATGGGCCCTGATCAACAAGACGAGTGGTGTCAGCAAGGCGGATACGCGGCCGACCCAGTCGGCCATCACGGATCGGGAGATGTCTATCCCCAACCGGTCGTACATCTCGGACAGGCGGTAGAGGGGGATGTGATCGTCGAATTTGGCGATCATGATATGGGCGAGCAGTCCCGGCCCGGGTTTGCCGCGCTCGATCGGCAAGGTCGGCATCTCGCCAGCCACCGTCGTATCGCACTCCCTGCAGATCATGCGCTTTTCGACATGCCGGACAATCTTGACCGACGCCGGCACGTGCTCGAGCACCTGGACCACCCTGTCCGCCGCCTTCAGGAACGACGTGCCACCGCAGGTCGGGCAATTGCAGGGAGCCGCATAGACCAGTTCCTCGGCGGGAAGACCATCGGGTAAAGGCTTGCGCTTCGGCTTCTCGGATGCGTCATCCGGCTCCGGCAGAGGAGTTTTGCCGGAGCGCAGTTCAGCCTCGGCACGGGAGGCCTCGATCTCCTCCAGCATCAGCTCGAACTGCTCTATCTTCCTGTCGATCTTTTCCGAAGAGGCGCCATGCTGCCGATGTCGAAGCAGCTCCAGTTGCGCGCGAAGAAGCCCGATTATGGAGTCACGCTTGATGACTTCGGCTTCCTGGCTCTCAAGCTTCGCCGCCTGTTCGGCGACCAGTGCGCGCAAAGCAGTGAGCTCGTCCTGACTGTCCAGCGGCGCTGTTTCCATGCCCGCAAATCTAGCCGATTTGCCTCTGCCGTGCCAGCGTTAAGCTGCGGATGCCCCTGCAAAATATAGCTTTTATCCCGTTCGGGCAGGAGCAGACGTCCACGCCGGGCGGCGCCAATCGATCCCTTCGACGAGCATCGAAAGCTGCGCCTGCGTCAGGTGCGCGACACCTTCTTTCGCCGTCGGCCAGGGAAAGTATCCGCGCTCCAGAATCTTGTAGAACAAGCAGAACCCCTGACCGTCCCACCAGAGAAGCTTGATCCGGTCAGCGCGCTTTCCGCGGAAGCCGAAGATCGCACCGGAGCCCGGCGCCTCCTTCACGACCGTTTCGACCAGCGCGGACAGACCATCAATGCCACGCCGCATATCGGTCACCCCGCAGGCCAGATAGACCCTCACATTCCCCGAAGGCCCGATCATGCCGCCTCCACGCAAGCGACCAGCGGACCAAGCAGCTTCAACTCCACGTCAGCCGGGACCTTCAACCGCCGACCGTTTCGGAGCAAGATCTCGACGATCGCCGGCCTCGTTGCCGCGGTAGAAGCCTGGCCTACGCCAGCCTCCTGGGTTATCTCCACCGGGAGGAACACCGTCGGCTGGTCGGCATAACTGAATGATTGCCGCCACAAGCGGATCTGGCCCGGATGAATGTCGTGCCGGCGCGCCACATCGCCAATACGAGCACCGGGCTCATCAGCTTCCGCAAGTATCCTCAGCTTCGCCTCGTCCGACCAACGCCGTCTGCGTTCGGTGCCGGACATGATCTCCATGCGAGCCATGAAACCTCTTTGTTCTGGTATTAATGTCAGCACTAATGCTGGTTCGAATGTCAGAACATCGCCTGATTTGCCCGATCAGCAAAAACAGCTCACCGGACGCTCACGTAGCACAAGCATTTGCCGAAAGCGTTCGTGCAGACATCCAGACGCTCATCGATAACGGCACCACTAAACCCGCAGCGCTTGCTAAGGCACTTAACCAACGCAATGTACGGACGTCTGGAGGTCAACAGTGGGGGCCAGGCCAAGTCGTACGGCTGCTACGACGGCTCGACCTATAGGGGTGGGGAAAAACTAATTGGCCCCCCTAAGGGTTCTTTAAAAAACCTATATAGTTGCTTCCAAAATTGATTGCGGTTCGAGAAGTTTCACGCTCAAATAGCATCAAGAAACCTTGGAGAAAACATTTCGTGCGTTATCTCGTCGCCCGCATTGCCGCGTTGAGTATCCTCTCCGCGATCATATCGTTGATAGTTCGCATCATCTTCGCACCTCCGGTTTATCATGAGTTTGTCGTGCAACGGACCATTGGTGAAACCATTGGTTCGTTCTTTCCTCCCTTCCTACTGGCTCTCATTGTCGCTTTCATTGCCCGTTTTGCGTTTACCAGTGCTTCAGCACGTGACAAATCAACCGGCCTAATCGCAGCCACAATAACTGTGGTGCTTTTCACTCTGTTTTCCGTTGTTGGTTTGATCGTCCAATGATCCGCTTCGTACTGCCGCTTCTTGTCGCTTCCACGATCACCGCTAATGCAGCGGACTGGTCTGGTTCCTACTATTGCAAACTCACAGCCAGCGGTGGGGTTCGATTTGATCAAACAACCAAGCAATGGGTAAGCAGCACGTTCAACGTCGCTGATGAAGCCATTCTTGTCACTGCCAAGGCTACCGGACAAATCGATGATACCGTTATCGGTCCTATGCCAACCTACGAAATCACAGTCAAAGACTTTGGTAGCAAAGGTGATGGCAACCAGTGTGTGGACGATCGCAAGCCTCTGGGACAACGATCATACGTGCCGGTTTACGCAGATGGTTCTACCGGCTGCGATTGGTTTGCATGGAATTACAAAATCAGTTTTGAAGCCCTTCGCATTCAGGTTGTCTATGATGGCGGATACATGGACAAAACCAATAGGAACACTGACACGCCCTACGTAGCCGTTGGTAAATGCGATAAGGTCAGCTAATGCTCAAGCGGATTGACGTTCTCTTTGCCGCTCTCTTCGTTGCCGCGCTTTATGTGATCGTCATCCTCGGCTTTCAACTTCGCCATGGTGCGAGTGATTGGGCAGCCGAACAGAACCTCAACATTCTCGGGGATTCCATAGGCGGGCTCACTGCGCCATTGGCTCTCATCTTTCTTGTCGCCGCCGTGATCATTCAGCGCCAAGAACTCATTTTGACCAAAGCCGAATTGGCTGCTTCTGCCCAAGCGCTCAAGGATCAAGTTGAAGAACAGCGTCAGCACCGGGAATTTGTAGGGCGGCAAACAGAGTTGATGCGTAAGGAAGCCGAAGCGTCAGCCGAAAACACCCGCAAAGCCTACAAACTGTCTCTCTTTGACAAACGGTATTCCATGTACAGCCAGGTCAAAGAGTTCGCTAACGAGATGGTCAAGGATAAGCCTGACTGGTTTGCCTCTTACGTTAAAATTGCAGACCTCAGTGGACAGGCATACTTTCTCTTTGGGGGCAAAGTTAGCGCTTGGATTATTGGGGTCTGGGGACATGTCGAGGAAGCATACGAGATTTCCAAGGAACTCAATGAACTCGAAAAGCCCAGCTATAACAAGTATGGTGAAACCGGCGAGCAAACCGACCCCGATTATCTGAAAGTTGCGGCCAGATTAGAAGCCAAGCGCGACGAGATCCTGAAATTTTTGAAAGATAAGGTCCTTTTTGACGTTTTCGCCGAATATCTGGACGTTAGCGACTAACTATCTGAAAAGATTTAGCATTAAGGAAGATCTGTGCTCGCCCTTTGAAGCCAATGGCAACAGAAAGAGAGCACGGCGCAATCAAGCGCTGGTCACAAAGGGCAAGCAAATGACCAATGCGATCGAACTTCTCAAATCGGCAGCAACCACTGTTAGCGCTGGTGGTCGCAACCCGCTGGATATCTTCTACTCGAAGATCGACACGCAGATCGCATATGCAAAGCAGATCGCAGAGGGCAAGGAGATCAACACGCGCAGCCTTTGGTTCCGCAAGGACGGTGCCGGTTATGTTGTCCGGATCGGCCGCAACGCTTTCGAAATCGCAGGTGCAAAACTGTTCCGTGCGGAAGACCTGGATGGTGTCGCCAAGATCCTGACGGCTGCTAAGATGGCCATTCAGCAGGATAAGAAACTGCAGGACGCGATCGCGCTGCATTCGCTGGAACGTTCGGAACGGCTGGCAGCTGGTCGCAAAAAGAAGAAGTAAAGGGTATCACGCAAAGGTATGGCCAGGGTTAAACCCTGGCCATAATTATTTGAAAATATTGAGATTAGTAGATTCCGCGTGACTTCCTGCGGGTTTCATGTATAATGATCGACATGATGGATTTAGCCCGATCATACTGGGCTTCTTCTCTACGACTTTTGCAGTTTCTGGCTCTCTTTTCTTTCTAATCCTCGCCGCAGTTGGATACTGCGCCGAGATTGTAATTGCATCTAACCAGAAGGAGATCCCCATGAACCAAAACGTCTTTGCATCTAATGTAACCACCATCGTTCGCGCGTTCCTGCTCGCATTTGCAGGATACTTCGTGTCAGTGGCTGCGGGCGTAGGGTCGAGCTAAATCCATCTGACTTTAAGCGTCGTCTAACCTCTTCACTTCCACCGCCTCGATCACCATCACCTGGTCGACTGGTTGCGATAGAGCCTTGGTCGCGTTGTAGGAGTTCATCGCATTGATCAGTGCGCTCCAATCCTGCTGGTGATTTACGTCGATATCCACGTTCTGTTTTGGCTGACCCCATCCGCGATTGAGGATCGCAACAGCCGCGTTTACACGGCTTGCGTCGTTCTTTCCCGTGGTCATCACATCGACTAACGTTTGGATTGCATCCACCGTGTAAGCCTTTGCCGCCTCTTTCACGTCCTCGGGAATGCGTGGACGGCCATTGGGATTTCCGCTTTGGCCCTTTTTGAATTGGGCTCCGCGTTGCGCTGGTGTTCTACTCATTAAGCCACCTCCATGCTCAATTTGAACAGCATGGCCTGACGAGGATCTTCAAAGAGGCGATATAATCGATAGTCCCTCGCAATGGATAGTTTACCGCCCATGGAGTTCAAACCAACGCTTTGATCAACCGCGATATCGCAGATCATCGTCGTGCGGGTTTTGTCGTCCAACGTCACATACTTCCACTCCGTCACATGGCTAATGTCTATAGCGGTTATATCCGGTGAACACGCTTCAAGCGTTGCTAAGGTTGAGTGATATTCGGCCTTGATCGTTTCAGATTGATCAAACGTGAATTGATCCCCACGTTTGGCGATTAACGGACCCAATCTGGTCAAGAAATCGAGAGCACGCTGAGTTTTCGCAATAAGTTCGTCCCTGGTCATTCGGCCACCTCATCCGATGGGATGATTTTTCCGCCAACATGACGGACGAAATAGTCCTCGTCGTTGGGGCTATCAAAGTCCAAGCGGAATGAACCCCGCATGGAATCGCCTTCGCCCTGGACGACAGCGTTTTTGATCGCAAAAACTGCATCCGGCATGTTGGATCGAATCCAGCTGCCATAGCGAAGATCAATCCACTCGGTGACGACCTCGACAGCAGCCTTCTGAGGGTTGTCCTCGATGCGCTTGAGGATTTCGCCGCGCATATAGCCGCCGGCAATGTTCATATGAATTTGTGTCATGTCGCTCTCCCTTTTTCCTTATTTACCCAAGGAGCGCGTCCAACGTCTCGTTGAGGGCCTTATGAGGCTTCAAACCGAGCGTTTCACTTAAATACGGGAGCATTTTCATTCGGGTAGGGCAGCATGATCGACTTCAATATCCTCCAAGCGCTTGGTGGCTTCTTCACAGCCATTGGCATCAATCCCACACATCTCAGCGCTGGACTTGCAGGCAGTCTTGTCCGTGCCGTGGTGCTCAAAGCGCGTAGCAAGTTGGAGTTGATGTCAACGGGTCTCGTGGGAACGCTATGTGCGAGTTACTTCACACCGATCATTGTCAAGTGGATCGAAATGGACCCCGACACAACGAATGGAGTTGCGTTTGGTATCGGTTTGATTGGGATGTCGCTCGCTGAGGGCTTTTTGAAACTCGTTCACAAGTGGTCGCAAGACCCGCGTTTGCCATCCGAGGTATCGATCAAGGGCTTGGCCGATGCTGTAAACAACCCGGTCATTCCCGTTGAAACGCCCGTGCAGCCAGAACCCATTGAACAGCAGCTGGAACTACCAATGGATCCACCCAAGCCCAAGCGTCCACGTAAGCCACGTCAGCCCAAATCCGATGGCTGTGCTTGAGCAGCCAGTTTAGCCGCTTCTCGTTCCTCACGGATCTCACGTAGGGCCTGGTAGGGATCGAATGGTTTCTTCTTCAAAGCCTCATCCGCTGCCTTGACCGCTGCCAGTTCCCACTGACGCACCTGCTCGCGCTCTTTGGCTTTGATATCTTTAATTTTGAACCAGAAGCCCAACGCACCAAGTGCGAGGAACGCCGGTAGGATATGGTTTGGGTTGTTGGCGAGCCACAAGACGACACCACCCACTACGGCCACCGCAAGCCCAATCAAAAACGCCCACTTGATCAAGCCAAAGGCAAAGTCGATCAAGTTACCAAGGGTGAATCCCGCTAAAAGCAGAGTTATTACGATCAACAAAAATACTACCACAGCTGAACTCCATACGTTGCTTACCGTATAATTTAGCCATTACTCACGAAAATCAACCAAAGAGCGATTTTCCCATAAATATCCAAAAGATTTGGAGAATTATGGCGAAAATCACCCCTCAACAACTTTCACAGTTGCTTGCGGCATTCAAAGAAGATCCTCAGTTCTTCGCGACCACCGTTTTTGGAGAGCAAAACGCTCTCAGACCCAAGCAGCTGGAGTTCTTCGAAAAGTTCATAGCCAACACCCACATCACGTTCAAAGGTGGTGTTGGTTTCGGTAAAACTCGCGTTTTGGCCGTTCTCGTTTGGTGGTCGCTGTTCTGCTTCAATGATGTCAAAGTGAACATCTTTGGTCCCTCTGAGGGCCAGATCCAAGACAACTTATGGAACGAAGTTGGTATCCTCTACGGCTTGATGCCCGAGGTGTTCAAAGAGCGCTTTGAGTACGCTGCGACACGAGCATTCCGTATTGGCAACCGCAACGAATGTTTTGCCACCTATAGCGCAACGAACAAGGACAATCTGGGTACGGTTCGCGGTATTCACGCGACAAACAACTTTGTCCTGGTGGACGAAGCAGCCGACGTTCCCGACGTGGTGTTTCACAACCTCGAAAACATCATGTCGGATATCAATCCGAAACTCGTCCTGATCTCCAACCCCGCTTACAACACGGGCTTCTTCCACGACACGTGGGAGCATCCAGAGATCAGCAAGTCATGGGCAAAAGTTCATGGCCGCATGAGCGACAACCCCAACATGACGCCGGAAAAACTGGCGTCATTCACGGCGCTTTATGGGGGTAAGGGTACTCGCCAATATCGCATCATGGTCGAGGGTGAATTTCCCCTTGATGACGTCAACGGCGTTATCTCGCTGGCCAGTGTGCAAGCGGCGATCGAAAACGAGGATGCTATCCCACCGCATGATGCTCCAATGGTTTGGGGTCTCGATCCCAACGGTGGAGGCAAGGACCGCAGCGTTTTGGTCAAGCGACGCGATAATGTCGTGCCGGAAATGCCCGTTGATTTTAAAGACCTCAACGCGGTCCAGTTGGCTCAAGCCGTCTACGATGAATTCAACCGCACTCCTATGCGTGATCGTCCCGTTGAGATCTGCGTTGATGCCAACGGTCCTGGTTATGGTGTCTACGTGATGCTGCAGAACATGGGCTTACCAGTGAAAAAGGTAATGGCCCAAAACTCACCAACTCGCGATCCGCAACTCTATATGCGAATGCGCGATCAACTTTGGTGGGCTGCACGACAATGGTTTGATGAAGGCGGTGTCAGCATTCCAAACCACGCGGAATTGCTGCGTGAACTAACTCTGCCAACGTATGAGTACGAAAGCAGCGGCAAGATCAAGGTCGAGGACAAGAAGAGCATCCGCAAGCGTGGTCGCAAATCACCGGACTTTGCCGATGCGTTCTGTCTCACATTTGCCAGCAACAAAACGAGCACCAAGGGCGCTTGGGCTTGGAGCAAATCGATCGATTATGACGTCCGCTACCTTGAGTAAGCGCTCAAAACAGCCCCACAGATAAATACGGAAAAGCCAGCACAAAGACTGCTCGATCGCACTGCGATCCAAAAACGAGAGGCACAAAAAGTGCCCGCGAAAGGCATACATGGACAACAAAAAGAAGGCTGCAAAGCGCCTCAGTGATGAAGACATCCTAACACGCCTTGGAAGTCCACTTCGCAAGGCTGCTGATTGGAGCAAGGACAACATTGCTACGAAAAGCGAGTTGGGCCTCAAGTTTTACAACCGAGAAATCTTCGAAAGTGATCGTGCCAAGGATGGCCGACCTGATCCGCTAAAGGGTCGCTCCAAGCACGTTGTACCAATGGTGCAGGAGCAGGTCACAACGTTTGTCGCGCAGTTTGAGCGCGTGTTCGACGGTCAAGCCAAGGTCGTTGAGTTCCTTCCACAAGGACCAGAAGACGCACCGGTTGCCAAGCAAATGACCGACGTTTGCAACTTCTTCGTCCGCACACAGAACTCCTATGTGACCCTCTTGGACAGCTGGTTGATGAATGGTGCGATCACCGGATTGGGCATCGCGCACGTCAACTTCTACAAGGAAACAGGCTGGCATCCTCCGGTTCTGCGTAAGGGCATTCCAGAGGAAATGCTCGTTGAATTAGTTGCCCGTGAAGAAGCCGGCGACATCAAGATCATCAGCACAAGCGAGCCTTATCCGGCTCCGCTACCACCGGAACTTCAAGCGCAAGGCATTACCCTGGAAGTGCTCCAAGCAATGGGGGCGCCAGTGCAGATGCTTTACGATCTCAAGATTCGTGAGCGCGATAGCAATTGGCGAATGTGCATTCAAAGCGTTCGACCAGAGGATTTTATCGTCTCCAAAGACGCTCAGTTTGATCAAAAAACTGGTGGTATCCGAGCGCGTTTGCAGGGCCACAAATCCATTGTTGCCCGAGCCAGTCTCATTGAGATGGGCTATGACAAGGACAAAGTTGACCTAATCGTATCTGCTACCGATGCCACTGATGGTATCGCGATGGAACGCGCCAAAGAGGTTGATTACGAGCAGGGCGTTGGTGACATCGAAGATGATGTGGAAGTCTATGAGATTTACACACGCTTGGACATCGACGGCGACGGATGGCGCGAACATGTTCACCTGACAATAGCTGGTGATCTCACAAGCGCTCCAGTGCTGTTGAGAGCCGAAGAAGTCAGCAAGTTTTATCCCTACGCGGCTTTCTGCCCGTTCCCACTTCCAGATACGCTTTTCGGCCATGGCATTGCCGACCGTGTTGGTGATGACCAACGCTTGGTCAGCAAGATCTACCGCGCAAGCATCGACGGTTTGAATGCGAGTGTGAACCCGCAGAAAGTCGTCAACATGCAGGCAGTTCCTAATCTGGACGACCTGCTCAATCCGCACCCTGGAAAGATCATCCGCAGCGATGGCGATCCAAGTGCGGCTGTTAGTTTTGTCAACACACCCTTCAACGGCGGCCCTTCAATGGCGTTTGCCGAACAGATCAAGGACGAAGTTTCTACGGTTACTGGTGTTGGCCGCGGAATGACCTCGATGAGCGCAACCGACTTGCAAAGCACAAGTCCAAGCGCTCTCAGCCAGCACTCAAACGCGCAAATGCTGATCGTTGAAAAGAGCCTGCGCTTTTTCGCTGACACTGGCATTCGCTATCTCTTCCGCTGCCAAGTTGACCAGTTGAAGAACAACCCAGAGGGCGCACAGGCAGTTCTCGAGCGATTGTATGGAACCTACGTTCCGGTCAGCGTTGATGCGTGGGATCCAGAAATGGACATGACCACAACGGTAGCGTTTGGCGTCATGAACCGCGACTACATGCAAGCGGTTCTCGACAAGACGATCCAAACGCAAACGGCTGCTCTCATGGAAGGCTCGCCGCTGGTTACAGTTCAGAACGTCTACAACGCATCTCGTCAGTATCTGGAAAACGCGGGCATCAAGAACCCGGATGCATTCCTCACTGATCCTTCCAAGGTTCCTCCGCAGCCCAAGCAGGAAAAGCCATCGGAAGCCGAGATCCAGGCCGAAGCCTACAAGCAGGAAATCGCTGCAAAGGCTGCCGATGCCAAGATGAAGAACGACCTCAAACTGCTCGAATTGCAGATGGTCGATGACAGAGAGCGCGACAAAAACGATCGCGATTTCGAACTCAAGCGTGCCGAGTTGGCCGCGAAACAAGCCGAAATCAACACAGCCCGCTTGGATCAACAGCTGGCCAACGAGCGTGAAACGTTGGCTCGTGGCTTCAGGGAAATCGCAGCCATGCAAGCGGCTCAACAGCCACAAATCTAAGGAGCGAAATGAACGATTACGAAAAGATCAATCGAGGCAAGGAAGCCTACCGCATTACAAGCGATCCCGTTTACATCGCCGCTTGGAAAGCCTGCATGGACGACATCTACAAGCAGTGGGTTGAAAGTCCAGCACGTGATGTTGAAGGCCGCGAACGCCTTCACATGGAACTTGAAGTTCTCACCCGCCTCAAAGGCAAGTTCACCCAATTCATCAACGAAGGAAAACTCGCCGAAAAGGCGATCGAGGATATGACGTAATAATATTACGTTCTTGAGTAAATAAAAGCAACAAAAACAATAACATGGGAGACAACCTATGGATTTAGCCAGCAACTCCGATAACGGAATTGGCCTATCGCAGGATGATGCTGCGAGCCACATCTCTGGTCTTTTGGACAGTGATCTCAACTTCAAGGAAGAGACCACTACAACCGCTGAGACTGTAGATGCTGAGAACGAAGTCGATGAGACTTCTCTACCACTGGAAACAACCGACGAAACTTCCGACGAACAATCCGATGAGGACTCGGGAGAAGAAGTAGAAGGCGATGAAAGTGAAGCGGATGAAACCGACGAGCCAAAGCCGGTTCTAAGGTAATCCCCCCGCAAATTAACTGGCTTCAAAAGTAGAATTTTCTCGGGCTTTATGATCGAGGAGATTTTGATGAAGACGAGTAGATTTACCGAACCCCAAATCCTTGCCATCCTGCGCCAGGCAGAAGGCGGCGTTCCTGTGCCGGAGTTATGCCGGGAACATGGAATGAGCACCGCCTCCTTTTACAAGTGGCGTTCGAAGTATGGCGGTATGGATGCCTCGATGATCAGCCAGATGAAGGCTCTGGAGGATGAGAACCGTCGGTTGAAGAAGATGTATGCCGAGATGAGCATGCAGGCAGAACTGCTGAAGGAGGCTTTGGGAAAAAAGTGACGCGGCCATCTCAACGCCGAGAGATGGCCGGGAAAGCAGTGGCATTGCGCGGGGTGAGCGTTGCGCTTGCCTGCCGCACCTTCGAGGTCAGCGAGACCTGCTATCGTTACAGCGCCAAGCTGAACGACGAGAACGAGCAGATCGCCGATCTCCTGATCGGACTGACGCGGGCAAAGAAGACCTGGGGCTTTGGCCTTTGCTTCCTTTACCTGCGGAATGTCCGGGGACATCGCTGGAACCACAAGCGCGTATACCGCATCTATCGTGAGCTGGAGTTGAACCTCAGGATCAAGCCACGCAAACGTTTGAAGCGGGACAAGCCCGACGCTCTGACTGTGCCTGATGCTCCGAACCTGGTCTGGTCCATGGATTTCATGGCGGATCGTTTGGAGGATGGTCGGCAATTCCGACTGTTAAATGTCCTGGACGACTTCAACCGCGAGGGATTGGGCATCGAGGTGGACTTTTCGCTGCCTGCTGAACGCGTGATCCGCAGCCTGAACCAGATCATCGAATGGCGAGGCAAACCGTTCGCCATTCGTGTGGATAACGGACCCGAGTATGTCAGTGGCAAACTGATGGAATGGGCAGAAACGCAAGGAATTGCCTTGAGCCACATCCAGCCCGGAAAGCCGCAACAGAACGCCTATGTCGAGCGATACAACCGCACAGTTCGACATGAATGGCTCGACCAATACATCATCGTAAGCATCGAGGAGGCGCAGGAATTCGCCACGCAGTGGCTATGGACCTACAACAACGAACGGCCCAATATGGGGATCGGCGGCATCACACCCGCACAGAAACTGAGAATGGCCGCGTGAATTCTACTGCCGAGCCCCGTTAAAAACGGGGGGATTACCCTAAACGATGACGTGGAGATCGAATTTAACGGTCAGAAACTCACGCTCAAAGAACTCAAGCAGGGCTACGAACGTCACGCCGATTACACCCGAAAGACCCAAGAACTCGCACAAGCCAAAAGGCAGGTAGACGTTCAGGTCGATCAAATCCGCGATGCCTCGATCCAGTATTTTCACAACCTGGAACGTGAAATCGCAATGCTGCTACCACAGGAACCCAATTGGGCAGAACTCGCACAGGATGATCCTGCGAGATATGTGGCCGAAAAGGAAAAGTGGGCAGCAATTCACGCCCAAATCCAACGCGTTCGCCAAGAACGTGCGGCAGTTGAGCAGCAGCAGGCTCAACGCGCTGAAATCGAGCACAAGGCTGCATTAGCCGAGGGACAAAAGCGCCTCGCAGAAATGCACCCAGAACTCGCAAAAGCCGAAACTGGCAAAGCCCAACAGTTGGGCCAATACCTCGTAAATCTGGGTATTCCAGCCGAAGCGATCAGCCGCGAAACCAACCCCATCCTCTTTAGCATTGCTTACAAAGCGATGCAGTTTGAGGAATTGCAAAAGCAAAAAGCCCAGGCCCGCAAGGTGGTGGAACAAAAGCCACTCATCGCAACACCTGGCAGTTCTGCTCCGCGTGGGGGCTCAAACCGCACAACAATCGACCGTCAGATGGAAAGGCTCAAACGCACTGGCTCGCAACAGGATGCAGCCAGCGTTCTCAAGCATCTACTATAATAAGGAGAAGGCATAATGCCCGCATTAATTACAAATCAAGCGACCAACGTTCGCGAAGACCTGGGAGATGTTATCTCCCGTATCTCGCCGGAAAAAACCCCGTTCAAGACGGAAATCGGCAAGACCAAAGCCACAGCCACGCAGCACTACTTCCTCAAGGATGATCTGCGTCCAGCTAACAAGGACAACGCTGCGATTGAAGGTGCAGACGCCGTATTTGGTACTCTAACACCTCCAACCAAGATCTCGAACACCACACAGAACTTTGTTGGTTTCGTTCAGGTCTCGGGTACTTTGCAGGAAGTCAACACAGCTGGTACCAAGGACGAGTATGCACGTCAGATCGCTAAGACTGGCGCTGAAATGAACCGCGACATCGAAGCAGCATTGGTTTCCGCTAATGCGTCGGTATTCGGTACAGGTTCTACAGCTGGTAAACTCGGTGGTGCTGAAGCGTGGATCAAGACCAACGCTCTGCATGGTGCTGGTGGCGCGACTGCTGGTTATACCGCTGGTGCAGTTGGTGCCGTTACCAACGGTACACTTCGTAACCTCACAGAATCTCTCTTCAACGACATGGTCCAGAAGATCTGGCGTGAAGGTGGCGACCCTTCGATGGTTATCGCTCCAGGTCTTTTGAAGCAGAAGATTTCGGCTTTTGCTGGTAACGGAACCAAATACCAGGATGCTAACAGCAAGACCATTTACAATGGCGTTGACTACTACGTTTCCGACTTTGGTCGTCACCAAATCATCCCGCATCACTTCATGAGCACATCCACAGTGATCGCGTTCGACCCAAGCCTTTGGGCCGTTGCAACACTTCGCTCCATGAAGAAGGTTGATATCGCGAAGACAGGTGACAGCGACAAGAAGATGCTGATCACAGAACTTACACTCGAATGCCGCAACGAAGCCGGTAACGGTAAGATCGCTGACGTTCAGTAAGTGACCTTTGGGACAGCGCGAAAAGTGCTGTCCCACTTTTATCGCCAATAAAAACAACAAGAAAAGGCGAACAATGAATGACTTTAACCCACTTGAATTAACTGGCGGTGATCTATTCGGAACTGCTAATACGCTTTGTGTTCATGACGACGCCGATAAAACGGTCTGGTTCATTCGCGATGGTGAGCAGATCATCATTCAGACGAATTGGAAGAACCTACAAGCGGTGCTCGACGCGAATGCGCAGGAGGCTGCTGAGTTCAATGCCACTGGCAAACTCGGTGATCTCGTTAAGGTCGCAACGATCCCCAACGGCATCTATTACGATTGGAAAAACAAGGGTTACACCGATGACCCTGAGAAGATGAGACGACTGCTCAACGATGCCGATTTCGGTAAGTTGCGCACGAATGGTTTGAGGCTCTAACGATGACCATTCAAACCTATGCCGATCTCATCAGTGCCGTAGATTCTGAAACCACATTTGCTGGTGCTCCCATCGAGCAGTGCATTCAGTTGGCCGAAGAAGCCCTTCGACCAATGCTCAAACATTATCGCATGGAAAAGTCGGTCACCCTGACGGTTCCAGCAAACACCAGCCCGCTCATTCCCGATGATATGCAGGAACTGCGAGCGATCCTCGTTGACGGCCAGCAGATCAAGCCGCTGAGTTTTTACAATCGTGCATCCGGCTATGACGATCGCGGCTACGTTGTTACCGGCAACAAGATCGAGATCCGTCCGGTCCCAACAACCGATTACACGGTTGACCTCCACTACTATGAGCGCCTTCCAAGCCTCAGCAATACCAATCCAACAAACTGGCTGCTCACACACTTCCCAACGGTTTATCTCCGTGCAGCATCGGCTCAGGTTTATCACTGGCTCAAGGACAAGAAATCCGAAGACAGCGAGCGCGAACTAACCGGATTGGCGCTCAGTGCGGTTAGTGAAGACCACAAGCGCGTGACCATGTATGGCAACCCGATCTATGAGGAGTTGTCCTCATGGTAATCGACAGCGTTCTCGGTCCTTGGCGTCCTGATCTACCCGCGTTGAATAATCCGGGCGTTACAGTTGCACGAAACGTGTTGCCGGCGATTGGCTCCATGCAGGGCTCGATCGCTTATGAGCCAATGAAAAAGCCATCGCTGTTTTCGGCTGCAAGTTTGCCATCACGTCCGTTGGGTGCGATTGCCGGTCAGGACACAAGCGGCAATGGACGCGTTTATGCGGGTTGCGCTGAAGGTCTCTTTAAGTTGAACCCATCGGATTTGGCATGGACCGATGTTTCACGCATTCCCGCCTATACACCCGGTGAAGAGAAGTGGAATTTCACCAAATATGGCTCGTGGGTGATCGGCACGAATTATGCGAACCCACCTCAGTTCATTGATACCAACGAAGACGTTCGTTTTGCCAACCTAACCACATTGGTCCAAGCCAAGTACGTATGCACGAGCCGTGGGTTTGTTGTCGTAGCAAACACCAATGATGCGTTTGACGGGGCAGTTCCATATCGCGTTCGTTGGAGCGGATTGGAGCAACCTCAGAGTTGGGATTTCTCGCTGACCACACAGGCTGATTTTCAAGATGTCAGCGGTGGCTCTGGTGTGATCCAAGGCATCGTTGGCGGTGAAGATGTGACCATCTTCATGAAGAACAGCATTATCAAAATGACCTATGTTGGGTCGCCACTGGTTTGGCAGTTCGATGAAATCATCCAGGGCAAAGGATGCGCAGTTCCAGAAAGCATCGTAACCGTCGAGGGCATCACATATTTCCTCAGTGATGATGGCTTCTACGCTTACAACGGATCGAAAAACCTGACCCGGATCGGGGAAGGAAAGGTCGACAAATATTTTCTCAACTACGCGAATACCGACCAATACAAGTACATGAGCGTGGCTGCTGATCCGGCCCGAAAACTCATCTATTGGTGCTATTCCAGCAAGGACGCCATCGACGGCAATCCCGATAAATTGCTCGTCTACAACTACTCGATCGGTGAGTTTTCCGAAGCCGATAGCGAAGTGGATTTCGTCTACAACAGTGTCACACTGCCATGGACCATCGAGCAGCTGGATCAATTTGGAACCATCGAGGATCTTCCAGCGCCATTTGACAGCCCTGTTTGGGCCGGAGGCAACTATCAACTCACCGGTATGACCAGCGATGGTGCTGTCTACCTGTTCACCGGATCAAACCAAACCGGCATTATCGAAACTGCTGAGTTGATGGCCATTGAGCAGCTACAGCAGATGAACCCAAACATCGAAGGTGATCGAACCATTGTTATGCGGGTTCGGCCGATTTTTGATGGTGATGGCATTGCAACGGTTCGTGTTGGCTCGCGCTTGATGAGCCAAGGCATTGTCACTTGGAGCCCCTTATCATCGGTCAATCAATCGGGTTGGGCTCCCGTTCGACAACAGGGCAGATATCACCGCATTCGCTTGATCCTCACTGGTAATTTCAGTGAGGCAATGCGTCTCCAATACGACGTGGTTCCCGCAGGCTTTAGATAAATACCAGCGGAGGCCACATGCTAAAACTCAAACAGGATCATACACCCCGCGATGTGAAGCGACTTACAGACCAGCTGGTTGATAGGATCAACTCACCTGTTGATACCGGTCCTCCGGTCGCGGCATTTATGGAACCCGTACTGGCATCAAACAATGCGAGATCGTGTCCCGGCGCGTGGTGTAGCTCCGGCGCTGGCCGTGCCTTCCGGACAAAGCC
>LFEF01045288.1_pt1 | contig 17580 bp, 14 predicted proteins | sample 619371 | NCBI WGS metagenome assembly LFEF01 (sample SAMN03014291, study PRJNA259931) | freshwater metagenome | biome: lake; feature: waterbloom | place: China: Taihu Lake | collected 2006-08 | depth 0 m m
ACCCAGCAGAACGCGGCGCTGTCGGAACAGAGCGCGGCCTCGGCCGGCTCGTTGTCGGGCCGCATCGGACAGCTCAACGACCTCGTCGCCGCGTTCAAAACCGGTCCGGATTCCGCCGGGCTGAGCCCTGAGATCGCTCGCAGTGCTCGCGCGTCCACGCGACGCGCCGCCTGAGGGAGCGACATCGCCTCCCGCAGAGCGGACGAAGCCGATCGAGGCAGAAGACCGTCACAGGAATTTTGCACGATCGCCAACTAATCGCTGCGGGACCGTTGACAGTCCCGCAGCGCCTCCGTAAACGAACCGCCGTTGCCCAGGTGGCGGAATTGGTAGACGCACCAGCTTCAGGTGCTGGCGCTCGCAAGGGCGTGGAGGTTCGAGTCCTCTCCTGGGCACCACTCTTTCTCCTCAGCAGGACAAAGAGATACGGTTTTGTAAGGGCTTGCCGTGCATCCGCTTTGATACGGCGAATGCAAGCATGGCCCTCGCAGGACCCCATCCCTTCACTACCAAGTCGGGATCCTACTACCTCAACGTTCGGGTGCCGGACGAGCGCTCGAGGGTCGTGCGCGGTCGTCCCGTGACACTGCCGATCGACGGCGAATCCGTCACCGTGTCCGTCACGGACAAGGTCTTTGTGTCGCTGTGCACGAAGAGCGCACGCGAGGCCAGGGGCCGCTGCCAGATCGTCCTGAACCGGCTGGCCGCCTCCCGGGGTTCGCGGCGGGCGAAGCCTTCGTGGCTTTTGCCAGAGTCGGGCGGCAGACCCAGGCGGCTGGCCTCAAGACGGAGGCGGCGCAGGGGGTTCTCGACGCGGCGCCGGCCGGACTACCGACGCCCGTCCTCGTCATCTTCAGGCTCGGTGGTCCAAGACCGTTGCCGCTGCGCGGCCGTGAGCATCTCTACGAAGGCCGTGACCTTGGGTGGCCGGAACCGCGCCGCGGGGTAGACCGTGTGGATGCCGCCTGACGGCAGCTGCCAGTCAGGCAGGGCCTGGATGAGCCGGCCGGCCGCCAGGTCCCGTTCCACCAGAAAATCCGGCAGCACCGATAGCCCCGCGCCCAGCCGCACCGCCGCGAGCACACCAGGCGTCGTGTCGATGGCGATGCGCGCCTGCAGGCGCACGGTGCACCGGTCGAGATCACGGCGTGAGAACGTCCAGGCCAGGGGCTCGCGCAACGCCAGATTGGCGACGAAGGGAAGCTGTCCCAGGTCGGCGGGCTCCCGCAGCGTCGCGATGGCGCCGGCGAAGGCCGGGGCGCCGACGAGCAACTGCCGAAACGAGCCGATCCTGCGTGCCTGAAGGCTGGAATCGGCGAGCCAGCCGACCCGGATCGCCAGATCCACCTGGCCCGATGACAGGTCCATCGTCTGGTCCCCCAGCGTCTGTTCGACCCGGCACGCGGGGTAGCGCGCGACAAAGGCTGTGATGGCCGGAATGACGACGGCGATGCCATAATCGTTGGGCGCCGTGATGCGCAGCGTGCCCGTCGGCTCAGCCGAGGACAGGGCCAGTTCCCCGAAGGCATCCTCGGCCTCGCGCAGGATCATCACGCAGCGCGTATGGAACAGGCGGCCCGCCTCGGTGGGGTGAACGCGCCGCGTGGTGCGGATCAGGAGCGTCGTGCGCAACTCCTCTTCGAGCTGCGCCACCTGCTGGCTGACCACGGATTTGGTGATGCCGAGCCGCTCGGACGCCTTGGTAAAGGAGCCGGTGTCGACGACCGCCACAAAATAGGTCAGCCGGTTCAAGTTCATCGCCGCATCCCCGGCCCGCCGATCATTGTCAGGTTTTTACATACAGATTGTCCGTATCGTTTGTCTTCTTCAATCGTCCGGGGCATGGCACAGGTCGTCGCAAGGAGACCGACATGGCCCCAACGACACGCGTCACCTATCTCTTCGATCCGCTCTGCGGCTGGTGCTACGGCGCCTCCCCGATGCTCGACCAATTGGTCGGCCGCCCGGACCTCGCGCTCGAACCCCTCGCCACCGGCCTCTTCGCCGGAGCGGGCGCCCGCCCGATGGATGCTGGCTTCGCCGCCTTTGCCTGGACCAACGACCAGCGGATCGCCCGTCTGACCGGACAGGTCTTCAGCGAGGCCTATCGCCACACCATCCTCGGCGACCACACCCGCCTCTTCGACTCCGGCCCGGCGACTCTGGCCCTGACGGCGGTTGCCCTCACTGCGCCGGATCGCGTCTTCGACGCCCTCAAGGCGATCCAGAACGCCCGCTATGTCGACGGGCGCGACAACACCGACAGCACCGTTCTGGCGCAGGTCCTGCGCAGCCTGGGTCTGACAGACGGCGCCAGCCGCTTGGTTGATCCCGACGACGCCCTGATCGCCGCCTACCGGGCGCGCCTCGAATCCGCACGGGCGGAGATGGATCGGTTCGGTGCCGGCGGCGTCCCGGCCCTGGTCGCGGGAAGCGGGGATACCCGCCGACTGATCCCGTCGGGCGCCCTGTTCGGCGGCCTCGATACGCTGGTCGCGAAGCTGCAGGCCGCCTGAGACCGCGCATCCGCCGCCACCCTTTCGCTAACGCTTCTCATCAGCAAAGAGGAAGAGACGACCATGATCACGCGACGAATCGCCCTGAAGGCCGCGCTCGGCGGCGGGGCTGCTGCCCTCCTCGCTCCGGTTGGGCTTGGCCATGCGGCCGGCGGCCTGTCCTGGAAGCACCTGCAGGCCGGGGAGAAGGGCTTCTATCGCGCGCCCGTGCTGCTCACCGGCGCCTCCGAGGCGCTGCTGATCGATGGCGGCTTCACCTTTTCCGACGGTCGTGCGGTGGTCGAGGCAATCAAGGCCTCAGGCAAGAGGCTCGGCACGATCTACATCAGCCAGTCGGACCCGGACTATTACTTCAGCCTCAAGCCGATCCGGGACGCTTTTCCCGGCGCCCGCGTGATCGCCGCGTCCGAGACCGTCGCCGCGATCAAGGCGAACGTCGAGAAGAAGCTCGCCGTCTGGGGGCCTCAGCTGAAGGAGAACGGCCCGCAGACGCTCGCCGACATCGTCATGCCCGACGCGTTCGACGGCAAGACGCTAACCGTCGATGGCGAGCCAGTCGAGATCGTGCCGGCCGAAGGCCTTGCCAACCGGCGCCATCTCTTCGTGCCGTCGCTGAACGCGGTGTTCGGTGGGGTCATGGTCTTTTCGGGCGTTCATGTCTGGACCGCCGACACCCCGACCAAGGAGCAGCGCGCGGCCTGGATCGCGGCGCTCGACGCGATCGCCGCCCGCAAGCCCGCGGTCGTGGTACCCGGCCACCTGTCGCAGAACGCTCCGACCGATCTCTCGGGCGTGGCGCACACCAGGGCCTATCTCGCAGCCTTCGAGGACGAACTGGCCAGGGCCAAGGATTCCGCCGCGCTCAAGGCGGCGATGCTGGCCCGCTTCCCCGATCTCGGCATGGGTGTGGCGCTCGACATCGGCGCCAAGGTCGCGACCGGCGAGATGAAATGGGGCTGACCGCCACGGGCGTGACGCTTGCCGGCGATGCTCCCGGCCCAGGCTATGGCTGCGGCACGCGTCCGATCCGGGCGAAGAGGCGCAGCGGTTGCCGCTTGGCCATGTCCTCCGCCAGTTGACGGAGGACCTCGTCGGAGGCCGCATAGGTGTTGTGGCCGGAGGGATCGTCCGTCTTCGTGTCGGTGGCGTCGATCACCTCGATGCCGAGCGTCTTGAGGAACGGAATGTGGCGGCGCAGATCGGCCCCGCCCAACCGGTCGACATCGCCCGCGATCCAGCGCGAGAGCCGCAAGGCGAGGTCGTTGCGCGAGGTCACGACGATGAAGCGAGGCCTGGTCTTGCCCATCTCGATGACCTGGCGCTTGAAGACATCGACATCGATGTCGGGCGAGGCCAGCACGACGGTGCGGATCTTCGGCGAGACCGCACCGTGCTTCAGGCCGAGATCGCGCAGTGCCTCTGCCGTCAGCCAGGCCCCCATCGAATGGGCGACGATCGTGATCTCTGCCACATCGGGGCTCTCGATCGCCTTCTCCAGCCCGAGCAGCAGGCCGAAGCGCGAGTAGGTCGCGCTCTCGCGGTCATAGGGATAGTCGAGGGCGCTGGCGCGCGAGGGCCAGGTGAATAGGATCGGCGCCGCCTTGAACTTCAGGTCATGGGCCACCTGGGCGAAGCGGTAGATGGCATCCGCATAGCCGTTGTTGAAGCCGTGAACGAAGAACAGGACGCGGCGGGTGTCGCCGGCATTGCGCCGGAACCAGGGCCTGATCGCGCTCTCCGTGATCGGCTGCGCCTTCAGCGTCAGGAAGCTGGCGCGCGGGTCGGCACGGCCGGGCGACGGCCACTGGATCGTGCCCTTCTGGCGGGCGTCGTCGGGCGGAATCGAGACGACGACGTTCGAGAGGGAGAGATCGTCGCCCCGCTCGCCGGTGAACATCAGGGCCGGATCCGACGCGGGCGCCCGCGTGGTCGCGACCATCATGTCGACGGTTCCGGCTCCGCCTGTGCCGGCCGCGAGCGCGACCGGCGTCATCACATCCTGCCGGGAGGCGCAGCCGGCGAGCGGAAGGGCGAGCAGGGCCAAGGCCAGCAGCCCGGAGCGAGGATCGAAGGCCATGATGCTTTGTCCCTGCTTGCCAGCAGACACGCGGTTGCGGCGCCGTGTCAGGCCGTCGCCGGCGCCAGCCGGCTGGGCTCGCCCTCCGGCGCGACCGCAGGCGGCGGCGGCTCCTTCAGCCGGAACCAGGCGACGTAGAGCGCCGGCAGGAACAGCAGCGTCAGCACCGTGCCGACGATGATGCCGCCCATCATCGCGAAGGCCATGGGGCCCCAGAACACCTCGAAGGCGATCGGGATCAGGGCGAGGCTCGCCGCCGCGGCGGTCAGCATGATCGGCCGCATGCGGTGGCGGCTGGCCTCCAGCACGGCGGTCCAGCCATCCATCCCCTCCTCGCGCAGTTCCTCGATCTGGTGAACGAGGATCACCGAGTTGCGGATCAGAATGCCGATCAGCGCGAGCACGCCGAGGATGGCGACGAATCCCAGTGGCGCGCCGCTCGGCAACAGCGCCGCGACGACACCGATCAGCCCCAGCGGCGCCACCACCACCACCATCACCAGGCGCTGGAAGCTCTGCAGCTGGATCATCAGGATCGTCAGCATGGTCAGGAGCATGAAGGGCACGACCTTGATGATCGGCGCCTGACCCTTGCCGCTCTCCTCGACCGCGCCGCCGACCTCGATCCTGTAGCCCGGCGGCAGGCCGTTCACGACCTCCGCCATCTTCGGCGCGAGCTGCTCGACGACCGTCGCCGGCTGGACGGCACCGAGCGGGGCGGCCTTGAGCGTGATTGTCGCCGCCCGTGCGCGACGCCAGACCGCGGGCTGTTCCAGCGTGTAGGAGAGCGCGGCCACCGCGGCGAGCGGCACGGTCTTGCCGTCCTTGGTCTGGATCTGGAGGTTCTGCAGGGACTCGACCGAATTGCGGTCGATGTCGCGGGCCCGGCCGATGACGTCGATCAGATAGATCGAATCGCGGATCTGGGTGGCCGTGACGCCGCCGACGACGGTGTTGAGCACGGTCGCGATCGATTCCGAGGTGACGCCTAGCTGGGCCGCCTTGTCCTGGAGAACATCGACCTTCACCACCCGGGCCGGCTCGTTCCAATCGCTGATGATGCGGCCGACCTGGGGATTTCCGGCCATAACCTGCGCCACGCGCTGCGCCTGGTCGCGCACGCCCTGCAGGTCCGGCCCGCTGATGCGGTACTGGATGGCACGGCCGACCGGCGGGCCGATCTCGAGCAGATGCACGAAGACATCGGAGCCGAGATAGTCCTTCTCGACCACCTTGTTCAGACGGGCGAGGACACGGTCGCGCGCCTTCAGGTCCCTGGTGATGATGACGATCTGGCCGAAATTCGGACTGGCGGGCTGCACGTCGAAGGACAGCATGAAGCGCACCGCGCCCTGGCCGACATAGGAGCTCCAGCGCTCGATGTCGGGATCGCCCGCGAGGGCGGTCTTCTCGAAATGGTCCATCTCCGCCTTGGTGGTCGTGATCGAGGCGTTCTGCCGCGCCGTCCAGTCGACGACGACCTCGACGCGGTCCGAGAGCGGGAAGAACTGCTGCTGCACGAACTGCATCCCGAAGACCGAGAGGCCGAAGACGGCGACGGTGACGACGATCGTCGCCCAGCGCCGGCGCATGCAGCCCAGCAGCAGCCGGTCGAACAGCCGCCCGAAGAAGCCGCCCTGCGTATCGTGCTTCGGCAGGCGCTCCGGCAGCATGGTGACGCCGAGCAGCGGCACGAACAGCACCGCGACCACCCAGGAGACGATCAGCGCCACCGCGATGACGACGAAGAGGGTGAAGGTGAATTCGCCGGCCGAGCCGTTGTTGAACGCGACGGGGAAGAAACTCGCCACGGTGACCAGCGTGCCGGTCAGCATCGGGAAGGCGGTGTGGGTGTAGACATAGCTCGCGGCCGTCGGCAGCGGATCGCCCGCCTCGAGCCTGGCCACCATCATCTCGACCGCGATCATGGCGTCGTCGACCAGCAGCCCGAGCGCGATGATCAGCGCGCCCAGAGAGATGCGCTGGAGCGAGACGCCGTAGAGTTCCATGGCGAGGAAGGTGATGGCGAGCACGAGCGGGATCGTCACCGCCACGACCAGGCCGGCCCGGAAGCCGAGGCTGAGAAAGCTGACGGCGAGCACGATGACCACGGCCTCGATCAGCGCCTTGACGAAGCCGCCGACCGCCTCCTCGACGATCTTCGGCTGGTCGGCAACGAGATGGACATCGATGCCGATCGGAAGGTCGCGCTCGATCGCGGCCAGCATCGTCTCCAGCTCCGCGCCGAAGGCGTTCAGGTTGGCGCCGGGCTTCATGCCGACGGACAGCCCGATCGCCGGCTCGCCCTTGTAGCGGAACAGCGCGGTCGGCGGGTCTTGGTAGCCGCGCGTGATCGTGGCGACGTCCGAGAGCCGGAAGAAGCGGTCGTTGATCCGCAGGTTGATGTCCCGGAGCGTCTGCTCGGAGGCGAGCTGGCCGCTGACACGCACGCTGACGCGCTCGCCGGCCGCCTCCAGAACACCAGAGGGGGTGATCGCATTCTGCCCGCGCAGCGCGTCCACGACCATCGTCTGGGTGAGGCCCAGCGCCGCGATCTCGCGTGTCGAGAATTCGAGATAGATGACTTCGTCCTGGGCGCCGACGAGCTCGACCTTGCCGGCATCGGGCAGCGTCAGGATGCGGGCTCGCGCGCGCTCGACATGGTCTCGCACCTGCCGCGGCGTGAAGCCGTCCGCGGTGAAGGCGTAGATGTTGCCGAAGACGTCGCCGAAATCATCGTTGAAGAACGGACCCTGCACGCCCGTCGGCAGCTGCGGCTGGAGATCGGCCATGATCTCGCGGACGCGCGTCCAGGTCGCCTTCACCTGCGGACCCTGCGTCGTGTCCTTCAGGTTGACGAAGATCGTGGTCTGGCCGGGCCGGTTGAGGCTGCGGGCATAGTCGAAGGCCGGGAGGGCCTCGAGCTTCTTCTCGATCCGGTCGGTGACCTGGTTGACCGTGTCCTCCAGCGTGGCCCCGGGCCAGTTCGCCTGGATGATCATGGTCTTGATCGTGAAGTCGGGGTCCTCGGCGCGGCCCAGGTTGAAGTAGGAGGCCAGCCCCGCCACCGCGCAGACGATCATGAAGTACCAGACGAGCGAGCGGTGGCCCAGCGCCCAGCCGGAAAGATTGAAGCGGGCGCGCTGATGCGGCGCCTCGTGCCCAGACGTGGTCATCGGCTGGTCTCCCCGCCCTTTACAATCTGTCCTTCAGCGAGCCGGTTGGCGCCGGCGACGACGACCCTGTCGCCCTCCGCCACGCCCTCTGCGACACGCACCGTCTTCTCGTCACGCTCGGCGACCCTGACCGGTACCGACCGGACCGCGGGGCCCTGCCCGCCGACGATCCAGACGCGCTCCTCTTCGCCACGACGGAACACCGCGGCGGCCGGCAGCTCGATCAGGCCGGCGCTGCGCGCCTCCATCGGCCGGGCCCGGATGGTCGAGCCCAGACGCATCGCCTCCGGCGGCGACTCGAGCGCGACCTTGACGCGGCGCAGCCGGGTGACGGCGTCCGCCGCGGGGGCGATCTCGCGCACCGTGCCTTCGGCCGTGACGCGCGGATCGGCCTGGAGCTGAACGCGGAAGCGCGCGCCCACCGCAAGCAGCGCCACCACCGGATCGGGCAGGTCGATGACCGCCTCGCGGATGTCGGTGCGCGCCAATGTCACCACCGTGTTGCCCGGCACCGTCATCTGGCCGACCTCGGCACTGACGGCCGTGACGACGCCGTCGGCATCGGCGCGCAACGTCGCATAGCTCAGCTGGTCGCGCGCCTTGGCGAGCCCCGCCTGCGCCTGCTCGACGGAGGCGACCGCTGCCTTCTGGCTTTGCTCCGCCTGGTCGAGCTCGGATTGCGACGAGATCTTGTTCGCGAAGAGGGTCTCGATGCGGCCGCGCGCGGCGACGGCACGCTCCTGCTGCGCCTGCGCCGAGGCCAGGGTGGCTTCGGCCGAGACCACGGCCAGCGCCAGCGCGGTCGGGTCGCTCTGCGCCAGCCGCTGCCCGGCGCGGACGACGTCGCCGACATTGACGTCGCGCGTGATGATGCGGCCGAGCACCAGGAAGGCGCGGTCGACTGTGTAGCGCGCCGCGATCACTCCGGCGAAGTCGTTGTCGGCCTGCACCATCCGGCGGGCCAGGACGGTTTCGACCGGGCGCGGCGGCTTGGGCGCCTCGGCCGCTTCCTTGCAGGCGGTGAGCGCCAGCCCGAGCGCGACCAGCCCGGCCATCATGCGGCAATTCATCGGGAAGCCCTCCCCGCCACGGGCGCGACGACCTCGCCCTGCCTGAGAAACTGGACGCCTGCGGAGACCACGAGCTCGCCAGGCTCGATGCCACCTCCGACGACGATCTCGCCGGTGCGGTAGCTGTCGACCTCGATCGGCCGCAGCGAGACGGCGCGGGTGGCGCGGTCGACGATCCAGACAGCGGGCTTCGTTCCGCTGGAGAAGAAGGCCTGCCAGGGCAGGACGACGACCGGCCTGGGCGTCAGCCGGGCCCGGCCGATCACCGGCGCGCCGAGCCGCATCGCGGGCGGCGTTTCGTCGAGCGCGACCTTGACCCTGACGGTGCCCCTCGCGAGATCGATCGCGGGCGAAATCTCGCGAACGCGCCCCCGGGCCGTGACGCTGCGGTCAGACACCAGCACGATCTCGATCTCGCCGGGCGCCGCGCCCTGCGGCGACTGTGCGATCACGCTCTCGGGCACGTCGAAGATGGCGTCGCGCGGACCGTCCTGCGCCACGGTGAAGACCGATTGCGCGACCGCGACCACTTGCCCGACCTCGGCGCCCCGGGCGGTGACGATGCCGTCGGCGTCGGCCTTGAGATCGGTGAAGGAGAGCGCGTCCTCGGCCGTCTGCAGCGCCGCCCGGGCACCCGACAGGGCAGAGCGCGCGCTCTCATAAGCCTGCCTGGAGCTGTCGAAGCTGCTCTGCGTGGTGAAGCCCTGCGCCAGCAGCGACTTCTGGCGGTCGAAGGTCGCCGTGGCGTTCTTCAATGTCGCCTCCGCGGCCGCCACCCCCGCCTGCTGCGAGGCGACCTCGGCAAGCTGCTGCGCGTTCTCCAGCCGGGCCAGGATCTGCCCCGCCGCGACACGGTCGCCGACCTCGACGCTACGCTCGGCGACGCGCCCCTGGATGCGGAAGCCGAGATCGCTCTGGACCCGGGCCGCGAGTTCGCCGGTCAGGGCGACGACCGGCGCCTGCGAGCTGCGCGCAGCCTCGACGATTTCCACCGCGCGCGGTCCCAGGCCGCCCTCCTGGGCGGCGAGCGGCGCAGCCGCCGTGAGGGCAAATGCGAGGACCGAGAGCAGTCTCGCGGCGGGGGGCACACCGTTGATGACCATGGGGGAGATTTCCGACTGAACCGTTCAGTTCAGTTGACGCAGTCGCCGCTGACTGTCAAGATCAAACTGTACTGTTCAGTTCAAATCATCGATCCAAGGCGTTGCATGCCGTTGCCCAACCCTGCCCTCGCGCTTCACCACACCCCGACCAGCGCTGCACCGCCGCCACCGCCGAGCCGCAAGGCGCTGCAGATTCTCGACGCCGCGACCGAGCTGTTCCTCGGCGAGGGCTTCGACGGCGTGTCGATGGATAGGGTGACGCAGGCGGCCGGCGTCTCGAAGGCAACGCTCTACGTCCATTTCCGGACCAAGCAGGAGCTCTTCACCGGCGTGATCCTGCGCGAGGTCGAGGCGGTGCGGCGGCTGACCACGATCCGGCTGACGGATGCCACCGACATCGCCTCGGCGCTACGCGCGATCGCCCATCACCTCGCGGCCTTCTTCGTCAGCGAGCGGATGGTCAAGCTCAAGCGGGCCGCCATCGGCGCGATCGCGCATTTTCCCGAGCTGGCCGCGGTGATCTTCCGCGCCGGGCCGGGCGAGACCATCATCACGCTGGCGCAGCATCTGGCGGAGCACGGCGCCGCGCAGGGTCTGACCATACCTGATCCGAACCTCGCCGCACGGCAGTTCCTCAACCTCGTCTGCGGCGATTTCGAGTTCGGCGGCGTCCTGCCCGCGCCGCCCCTCTCCGAAGCGGACGTCAATCACGTCATCGAGGAGGCAATCGCCATGTTCTTCGCGCGCTATCGCTCGACCGAGGTGGCTCGCTGAAGCGAAGGCGCTCGGTCCAACCGTCGGCGCCTTCGACAATCCGCGACGGTGACGCTCCAATCGGCGACGTCCCGTCCGGTGTCCGCCTCGCCCTTGCCGGTGCGGTGGGACGACACCTCCGCGCCACCACCGCCATTCATGCGGCTGTCATCTCGCGTTCATGCGGCCAACAGGCGACGCTCAGATTGGGGTGCCATCTCTGTCTCAGCGGCCAATCCGGCCCCTGGGAGATGATGATGTCCTTGCATTCGACGAAGCGTTCGATCCTTTTTGGCGCGCTTGCCCTGTCCCTGCTGTCCGGCCAGGCCGGCGCCTTCGATCTGCAGAACGGCGTGATCAGCGAGCAGGAGGTGCTGGGAGCCCAGAAGGCCTGGGGCGATGCGGTCGTCGCGATCAGCCGTGACCACGAGACGGGCGGCGTCGCGGCCGCGAAGGCCAAGGCCGAGGCGGCGCTCGACGGCGCCTATGGCTACCAGTTCGGCCCGGTGCTGTTCAAGCCGACCCTGACCAAGCAGCCCCACACCTTCCGTACTACGCGCGAGGGCGCGCTGTCCTATTTCGTCGGCGGCAATCCCAAGTTCCCGGAAGACACCGGCTTCGCCCTGAAGGGCTGGCGCAAGGTCGAGATCCGCAACGTCGCGATCCAGCTTCACGGCCAGACGGCGACCACGCTCGGCAACGTGATGTTCACCGACAAGGACGGCAAGGTGACGACGGTCGACAAGTCCTGGACCTTCCGCAAGGACGACCGGGGCGTGGTGCGGATCGTCCAGCACCATTCCTCGCTGCCCTTTACCGGCAACTGAGCCATCGCCGCCGAGGGGGCGGGCCGTCAGCTCTCGAGCCGATAGCCCAGCCCCCGGAGCGTGCTGATCAGCGAGGTCTCCGCGGCGCGATCGAGCTTGCTGCGGAGCCGGCGGACATAGACGTCGACGACATTGGTCAAGGGGTCCTCGTCGACCCCCCAGACATTGGCGAGGATCCGTTCGCGGCTGAGCACGCGGCCGGGCGCCGACATGAACAGCTCCAGCAGGGCCAGTTCCCGCGCCGTGAGCGAGATCTCCTCGCCGTCGCGGAAGACCCGCATCGTCGCCCGGTCGAGTTCAAGGCATCCAACCACGAGGTTGCGGTCGGCCACGGGCCTGATGTCGCGCGAACGGCGCATCAGCGCCTCGATCCGGGCCAGCAGTTCGTCGAAGGCGAACGGCTTGACCATGTAGTCGTCGGCGCCCATGCGCAGGCCGGAAATTCGGTCGCTGACGGCGCCGAGCGCGGTCAACATCAGGATCGGTGTCGCGATGCCCCCGGCCCGCAAGGTCTGGCAGACCTCGATGCCGTTGATGAAGGGCAGCATCAGATCGAGCAGGATCACGCCGCTCTGCTCGAGCTGGCGCCAGCTCGCCGCGAGTTCGCGCGCCTGCTCGATCCCCGAGGGGCCGTCGCGGGCGACATGGACGCGATAGCCTTCGCCCCGCAGCCCCCGCTCCAGGAAATCCGACACGCGCGGGTCGTCTTCGACGATCAGGATGTTCACGCCGGTTGCTCCACGGGAAAAGCCTGCCCCTCGCCGACCAGCGGGAACCGGAGAGTGACCATGGTCCCTTCGCCGAGGCGGCTGTCCAGAACGATCGTGCCCTCCTGGCGTTCGGCGAGATGCCGCGCGATGGCGAGCCCGAGGCCCATGCCGTTGGGCCGATGGCCGCGTGCATTGCCGGCACGGTAGGTTCGCTCGAAAACCCTGTCGAGTTCGTCGGGCGCAATCCCGATGCCTTGATCGACGATGTCGAGGCGCCAGTGCCCCGCCCCGGCGCCACTGTCGTCTGCCTGGGCTTTGACCCGCACGGTGCCTCCCGGATGCGAGTAGCGGACCGCGTTGTCGAGAAGCAGCGTGATGATCTGCTGCAGCCGGACGGGATCGCAGAACAGGGTCGCCGGCGCGTCGACGTCGGTCTCGAGCCGGATCTGCCGCTGCTGCGCCGCCGAGGTCAGCGTCACGAGCGCCTCCTCCAGCGGCAGCCGCGCATCGACGGGCTGCCGGTCGAGCGGAAGCGTCTCGCCGTCGCTGCGGGCCATCATGATCAGGTCGTCGATCAGCGCCGCGAGCTGCTGCGATGCCTGCCCGACGCGCGTCAGGGCGGCGCGATACTCCGCCTCGCTGCGCGCGCCCCTCAGCGTCACCTCCGCTTCGCCGCGGATCGCGGCCATGGGCGTGCGCAGCTCGTGGCTGATCTCGCCGAGGAGCTGCCGGCGCCTGCGCTCGGACTGGCGCAGCCCATCGAGGGCCTCCTCGAGCGCCGCCGTCCGCTCGGCCACGAGCCCTTCCAGCTCGCCGCGGATCCGGGCCTCCTGGTCGCGGCGCAGGCTCAGCTCCTGCGCCATCCGGTTGATGCTGGTGGCCGCTCCGGCGAATTCGTCGCGGCCGCGCACGGGGATGCGGTGGCCGAGTTCGGCCCTCGCGAAGGCCTCGGCCCCGCGCACGAGGTCATGCAGGGGCCTGCGCAGGGCGCGGGCGAAATAGACAGCGAGTCCGAGCGCCGCGAGGCCGAGAAGCACCGTCGTCGCCAGCGACAGCAGATTGAGCCTGACCAGAGCCCGGTCCGCATCCGCCCGCCGGCTGGCGAGCAGGTCTGTCTCGGTACGAATGCTCTCGTTGAGCACCTGGCGCAGGTCGCGACCGGCCCCCTCGTCGAAGATCGCCTCGATGGCGCCCCAGGCGGCGAGGATGTTGCCCGAGCTGCCCTGGGCGCTGATCGTGGCGATGGCGGGCTGGAGCGCGACGACGCTGGCGGCCAGGAGCTTGAGCGCCTCGTCGCGGTGCTTGTCGTCCTGCGACGAGCGGACGGCCGAGCCGTCCAGACGCTCCGCCTCGCGACTCAGTTGCTGGAGCCGGACGATGGTCTCGGCCATCCGCATCCGCAGAACCTCGCCATCGCCGGCTTCGTATTCCGCGCCGATCAGCACCCGCAACGACCAGGCCCGCAGCCGCTGCTTCGTCGCCGAAAGGTCGAGGAACCCGGACTGCAGGTCGCCCGCAATCCGCCCGCGAAGCACCTGCAGCTCCGCCGTGCTGGCGATCCAGGCATTGAGGCCGCCCTGGGCCAGAGCGAGGAGGGCCATGGCGGCGAAGGCAGCGAGTAGTCGTGCTCTGAACGGCATGCTCGAGGCCTCTCGCCGGAATGTCCCTGTCGAGAAGGCCCTGGAACGCCTCCTCCTCTCGCTGAAACCGGGCGCACCGGAGGCACCGTGCTCGATCGCGGCGACGCGTCCGGGGCCGATGGCTCGACTTCACCGCGCGCTTCTACATGACGATCGGCGCGCCATCGACCCCGGGCTGACCCGGTGCCGACGGAATGTCCGCCGGCATGGACCGCGATTCAGACGAGGTGGAGCGGCGCCGCTCCCCCATCCCGGCGTGGGGGCCCCGCTTGGCACATTTCCTGAATGGCACGTGCCGAAGCCCAACCCAGTGCGCAGCGGCATGGTGCCCAATCTACGGATCCTGATCGTCGACGCCAACAATCTGCGCGCCACGATCATCGAGGAAGGGCTCCGCGAGGCTGGCTATCGCGAGCTCGTGCGCGTCTCCGCGACGACCGGGCTCGTCGCCGCCATCGAGCAGCACGACCCCGACGTCGTCGTCATCGATCTCGAGGATCCCAGCCGCGACGCCCTCGCCGACATGTTCCTGGTCAGCCGCCACATCCGGCGGCCGATCACCATGTTCGTCGACCAGTCGGATTCCGCCTCGATCGAGGCCGCGGTCGAGGCCGGCGTCTCCGCCTACATCGTCGACGGGCTGAAAAAGGAGCGCATGCAGCCGATCCTGCAGACCTGCATTAGCCGCTTCAACGCCTTCCGCAAGCTGCGTGAGGAGCTCGACGAGGCGCGCTCCCAACTCGAGGAGCGCAAGCTGGTCGACAAGGCCAAGGGCATCGTCATGCGCATGAAGAACCTGCCGGAGGAGGAGGCCTATGCCCTGCTGCGGCGCACCGCCATGAACGACAAGCGCAAGCTCGTCGACATCGCGCGCTCGATCATCACGGCCGCCGAGGTGTTCAAATGACCAAGGTGCTGACATGACCGAGGTGCTGACATGACGCTGCATCTGCGGGTCGGCTTCATGCCGCTGGTCGATTGCGCGCTGGTCGTGCTGGCGAAGGACGAGGGCTTCGCGGAGGCCGAGGGGCTGAACCTCGAACTCGTGCGCGAGGTGTCCTGGTCGAATCTGCGCGACAAGCTGAACATCCGCCTGTTCGACGCCGCCCATATGCTCGGGCCCGCCGCCATTGCCGCGACGCTCGGCGTCGGCGGCGTGCGGGCGCCGATGGCGGTGCCGCTCGCGCTCAACCTCGACGGCGCGGCGATCACGGTGACGCTGCGCCGCTATGAGGAACTCGCGCGGCTGGCCGAGGGCGACATGGCCGATACCGCCTTCTCGGCCCGCGCGCTCGCGGCGCTGGTCGCGCGCCGCAAGGCATCGGGCCTGCCACCGCTCACGCTCGCAGCCGTCTTTGGCTTCTCCAGCCACACCTATCTGCTCTGCGAATGGCTGGCGAAGGCCGGGCTCTCGCTGGGCACGGACATCCGCTTCGAGGTCGTGCCGCCGCCGCAGACGGTCGAAGCCTTGCGCAGCGGCCGCGTCGACGGCTTCTGCGCCGGCGCGCCCTGGAATGCCGCGGCGGTTGTCGCCGGAGTCGGCGCGATGGTCCACACCAGCACGGACCTGCGGCGCGACTGCCCCGACAAGGTCCTCGCCTGGCAGGCCGACGACCTGGAGCGGCGCCCCGCCGCCGTCCAGAAGCTGACCGCGGCGATCCTGCGCGCCAGCGACTGGGCCTGCGACCCTGCCAATGTCCCGCGCTTCGCGGCGCATCTCTCGGCACCCGACCGGCTCGCGCTACCGGTCGAGATTCTCGAGCCGGTGCTTCGCTTCAACCTGCTGCAGGGTGCGGGCCGCCCCCCGCGCCAGGTCGAGCGGTTCATCCGCTTCGATCGCGAGGCCTTGCGGCCCGTGCCGGAGCATGCCGCCTGGATCCTGGCGGGGATGGAGAAAGCAGGACAGATCGTCCAGACACCCGCCATGCTGGATCAGGCGAAGGCGGTCTTTCGGCCGGCCGCTTTTCCGGGCGAGACCGCCTGATCCGCACGGATGGCGCGCAAATGGGCAAGCGTGCCCGATTTGTGCACCGCATCCGTGCTGACGCGGCCAACCGCCGAACACCGCGCGTGTCCGCCAAGTTGTTGTAATTCCAGAAAGCGGCGTCTCCGGCGCCGACTGGCACGATCCTTGTTAGGAACGGTTCAACGCGGCCAACGCTGCCCGCGCCATCCTCCGAACCGGAATTGCACAGCAACGCCGCTGTCGAACGTGCCCACGGGTGCATTCGCGCGGCGTTTTTCATGTTCGGGGGTCGGCAGGCCTTCCTTCGCAAACCGAGAGGCGATCGATGACGAACACAGTCGAGACCAGCACAAAGCCCGCATCCGTCAATGCCGGCCGTCGACGGCTGCTGAAGCTGTCGGGCGCCGCCGCGCTGCTGAGCGCCGCGCGCCTCGCGCTGCCGTCGGGCGCCTTCGCGCAGGGCGCGGGACCCGAGGTCAAGGGCACGCGGCTGGGCTACATCGCCCTGACCGACGCCTCGCCCCTGATCATCGCCAAGGAGAAGGGTCTCTACGCGAAGTACGGCCTGCCCGACATGGACATCGCCAAGCAGGCGAGTTGGGGCGCCACGCGCGACAACATGGCGCTCGGCTTCAAGAACAACGGCATCGACGGCGGCCACATCCTGCGCCCGAAGACGCATCTCTATTCGACCGGCAAGGTCATGCAGAACGGCCAGCCCTTGCCGATGTACACGCTTTTGAACCTCAACGAGGACGGCCAGGCGATCTCGGTCTCCAACGAATACAAGGACCTCAACGTTCAGAAGGATGCCTCGCCGCTGAAGCTCGCCTTCGAGCGAAAGAAGGCGGCGGGCAAGGAACTCACCGCCGCCATGACCTTCCCGGGCGGCACCCACGACCTCTGGATCCGCTACTGGCTCGCCGCAGGCGGCATCGACCCCGACACCGACATCAAGGTCATCACCGTGCCGCCGCCGCAGATGGTGGCGAACATGAAGGTCGGCACGATGGACTGCTTCTGCGTCGGCGAGCCCTGGAACGAGCAGCTCGTCAACCAGAACATCGGCTACACCGCGCTGACCACCGGCGAACTCTGGTCGCGCCATCCTGAGAAGATCCTGGGCATGCGGGCCGATTTCGTCGACGCCAACCCGAAGGCGACGCAGGCGATCCTGATGGCGGTGATGGAGGCCCAGCAATGGGCCGACAAGCGCGAGAACCGCCAGGAGCTCTCGGAAATCGTCGGCCGGCGGCAATGGTTCAACGTCCCGGTCAACGACATCAACAAGCGCCTGCTCGGCGACATCAATTACGGCAATGGCCGCGAGGTGAAGGGCACCAATCTGCAGATGAAGTTCTGGGGCGAAGGCGGCTCGTCCTCCTACCCCTGGAAGAGCCTCGACACCTGGTTCGTCACCGAGAACATCCGCTGGGGCAAGTTCGAGCCGACGATCGACATCAAGGCCCTCGTCGACAAGACCAACCGCTCGGACCTCTGGCGCGAGGCGGCCAAGTCGCTCGGCGTTTCCGGCGCCCCGACCGCCGATTCCCGCGGCGTCGAGACCTTCTTCGACGGCTTGAGGTTCGATCCGGCCGCGCCGATGAACTACCTCAAGGCCCTGAAGATCAAGCGGGTCGCCTGAGCCGATGGCCGAGCCCCTCGTCATCGTCGGGAAGGGCATGGCCGCGACGCGGCTGGTCGAGGAACTCGGCCAGGGCGCGCTCGGCCTGCAGGCCATC
>LFEF01030184.1_pt1 | contig 17565 bp, 20 predicted proteins | sample 619371 | NCBI WGS metagenome assembly LFEF01 (sample SAMN03014291, study PRJNA259931) | freshwater metagenome | biome: lake; feature: waterbloom | place: China: Taihu Lake | collected 2006-08 | depth 0 m m
GCGGCACTTCGACAGGCTCAGTGACCGCGCCACGCCCCCAACGGGGGGTTTGGGGGGTAGAACCCCCCAAAGGCTTGGATTGAGTGATAAAATCGGAAGTAATGCCCGATTTTAAAAGAGAGTTTCCCCGTAAAAATCCCAATTGGTAGATTGACAAAAATGAGATGCACCTATTGCAAAAAGATACTTATTCTTGAATAAGAGCATAATCATAATGCTCCAAAATTTCACCTAAACAGGATGAATTATCATCGTATAAATTACCTAAGTTGTCTTCTTGCAAATGGTTTCTAACCCGATCAAAAAGCCCAACGGAATAGACACTATCATCATGACGAGAACGGTATCTAATCCCATCTACTCCTTGGGGATGTTCCCAAATTGCCTGCCCCCAAGTCCGACAATATTCATAATCACCAGAAGAAATGCGGGCATCTATTCCTATGCGAACAAGGGCCGGCCCCGTTAAGTCGGCCAACACTAAAGTGCGATCGCTTCTAATTCTAAAAAGATTTCTATTTCTTAGGGCTGTAACGGTTACGGCTCCGTCAAATGTTCGTCCAAAACATTCAATAAAGGTACTGTACTCATCACCCACATAGAGAAGCCCATAGCCCTGATTTGGCCCATCGAAACGACCGCTACCACTGCGGTCAAAATGAAGACTAGAAAGGTGTCCGGTTTTATTTAATCTTAGCCAGGGGCCTGGGGTTTCAATGACGGGCAATTGACGCTGACTAAAATCGTCTGGTGGGAGGGGAAAAGGAGGCAAACCCATTACGCCGCGCTATGACTCCCGTAACACTTAGCGGCCAAAACCACTGGCTCGATTTCTCCCTTTTGGAGTTTTTCTAGCGGGGTTGCTCCCTCTAAACGAATATCACCCGTGAGCAGAAAGAGCATTTGTGTCCAAGCACCATCTTCTTTTAAAACGGCTAACACTTGGTCTAAACCAGACAAAACTTTGCCATCAATAAATTGCCAAGCAGGATAAACCAATTCTTCGTTGACAGATAAACCTAAGATCTGATGATTGAGCCTCATAGTTTCTAATTCCAAAGAACTACAGGCTAAAACACTACAAACCTCAGCGCTGGTTAAGGTTCCGCCTTGCTTAGATAGGAACCGCTTCTTCGCTTCTTCGCCTCGTTTAATGGCAGCCTCCCACGCAGGGGCCAAAGCTAAAGGAGATTGTGTTTTTTGTATAGATTCTAACATTTTTAAGCAACTCTACCACCGCGAAAGTATTTTGAATCCCTGATTAGTTTTTAGGAAGACCCTATCTACCCCTCATAATAACAGATGGTGGGCATTGCCTACCATACATATAGCAATTCTATTTGAGATTTAAACTGTCACCTATTGATAACAAGGGACTTAAGCCCCTTGTCTATATTAACCATTATTTAGTCTCCTTTTTTTTCGCTGTGCATTAACTTTAATCCTACATTAACATACAGATGGGCAATCGTTATCGGATTAATTATTTCTGGCAGCCGTCCTGCATATAGCGGTACAGAGAGTCCGGCTAGAATCAAGAGTAACCCCAGATTCTTTTTGAGATTAAATTTGTCGTTAGTTTTCATAACATTTGTGAAATTATACACCTCTTTTATATCAAGCAAGGTTATTCTATGTCACCCAATAAAAGTTGTAATTTTGATACTTTTTTAGGTTTTAAAATTGTAACAATTATTGGTTTGACTTTGCAACAATTATTAGTTTAAAGATTCAATAATTGTTGGTTTAGCTTTACAATAATTGTTGGTTTAACTTTACAATAATTGTTGGTTTAACTTTGCAATAATTGTTGGTTTAACTTTGCAATAATTGTTGGTTTTCAATTACAGAATTTTGAATTATCGTACATACATAACGTTCATCCCGTATTGCAGAAATGGAGGGTAATGGTATGTCGAATGCAACTGTTAATCAAGCAATAATCAACTGTGTATATGTAAACCGCACAGAAAAAACAGCTATTCTCAAAATTGACTTTATGGGACAATGGCTAGAGCGAGTCGTTGAGGTGGGCGAAGATTTTTGTTTTAAAGCTCTTGAAGGGGGACACTTAGATATTTTTACCTATGAAATGGCTACGATGATTCTGGAGGATAGAATTCCCTGTCGAGAATTGGCGATATAAGGGAGGATTTGGGCAATAATTGTTGGTTGATTTCTCTTTTGGTTTTATGGAACTATCTCAGAAGCAATATAACTCTCCGGTTATTATTGCAATACACTTTGAAAAAGTATCGGTGACTACAAATACAGCTATGTTGATTACCTTAAGATCGAGGATCACCCCAAGCGAAGGAGAAAGACTTCTATGGCACCATCACTGTGTGATGCCCAAAAGCAGGCAAGAAACTGTGGTTTGGATATACCCAAACTAGAAGCTTTATTGAAAGAAATCGAACCCTTATCTGATAAATATAAGGAGATATTTTATCGGGCGGCTACAGGACTTTATTCCGCCGATGACTTGGCTGAAATGTTCAATCATAGCCAAAAAAATCTAAACGCAGATTTCAACAAAAATCTAGGATCCCATCTTAAGGATTACCTTGAGTTAGATGAGCGGGTGGGAATTACTTCTTTAAGAAGAGTTCTCTTTAAAAAAGGCTATTTTGTTGACATTAATGACGATGAATCAGTGAGAGTTTTGCCAACACGCTACGCTGAAAATTCGCAATTAGAGGAGCCTTCTATTTCAGACCCAATTATTGTTGATCAGAATACCACCAATCAAGGAGATTGATTTAAAAATGGAAAACACAGAGTTATTGTGCGAGGTAACAACATCGGTCAGTCCCCATGCTGACATTATTAATGGTTTGTTAGCTCAACTAGACAATGAAATGGAAAACACAGAGTTATTGTGCGAGATACCACCATCGGTCACTCCCCGTGCTGACATTATTAATGGTTTGTTAGCTCAACTAGAAAAGGAACAGGATAGCGATATCCGTGCTGAAATCATAAGAAAATTAGGAGAATATCCTGAGCCTCAAGTGATTAAAAAACTTTGGGATTTGAGAAATAATCTCGAAAGCGAATCTGATGATTTTGTGCAGTACGAAATCAAGCTTAGTTTGCGTAAAGTGACTAATCATCCTAGTATAAATATTAATTTTTTTCTTGATAACTTGGAGGTATTCCAATCAAAAGATAACAAGTATCAAGCTCCAAAAGTCCTAATTGATGCTGATCTGATTGAAGAGTTTTTATTACGAAATCAGACGACTCTTAACAGGGAAGCTACTAGGGTTATAGGACTTGTTTTAGAGGGAAAAATTAATCCTTACATTGGCGAAATGGGATTAATCAAAATTTGGCATAATATCAAAAATCTGAAATCTCAAGAAGATGCCAATCGTTCGATCATTGAACTTCTGAGTAAGATTAACGTCGGTCAAGTTAACTTGAAAGACATTGACCTAGAAAAATATCCCAACGTTAACTTAAAAACGGCAATTCAAGTTGAGATTGCCAGAAAGTATAGCCTAGCAGGTATTATCACCATCAGAGATCGAGAATTCATTGCCAGTGGGTATCCTTTTGTGGGTTCTCCTTCCTTATTCTTACAGTTTTTAGGGGAAGATACCTCGCCGGCATCTATCGAAAGAACTCTCAAAAATCTCGGTAAAGCGGCAATGGAAAATGAAAAAGTAAAACTCAACCAGCTTTTAGAAAACGAGCCTCAACAAAACTTATTCTTTGAAGATAATCTTTTGCTTTTTCAAGGCTGGAAAATTGAGAACTTTGAAATTCTTTGTGCTAATAACAATTTAACTGCTGCGACAGTTATTCTATGTAATACAAAAACCCAAGAGCGTTACACTGAATCAGCCTTTAAAAAAGGTTCAGTAGATGCACTTTTTACTGCTTTTAATGAGGCTCTAGCTCATTTAGTTGAAATTAAACATGACCTTAAATCTGTCTATTTGGCCAACTTAAAAAAAGGTCAACAAGGAGACGTAACTGTCAAGGTGATGGTCGAGTATGATGGTAAAGAAGTTATTACCATCCACACCCATGAAAATATTCTCAAGGCTTATTTTTTCGCCTACGTCAAAGCGATGATTGCCGTTTATGCACCCGATGAATATCACCCCGATATTCATAGCACGAAAGAATTGACATATTTGTACAAAATTGGCCGACGAGATTTTCATGGACTGAATTTCAGCCAAGTCAATTTAATGGATGGTGAGGCCAATCTTTCCGATGCAAAATTGATGGGATGTAACTTCAGTCAGGCTAATCTTTCGAGGGTTAATTTAACTAATGCTGATTTAACAGGAGCCGATTTAAGTCATGCCAATTTGAGCAAAGCTAATTTAACGGGAGCTAACTTGACCGATGTTAAATTAGATGAAAATAATCTAACCCTCCTTGATGGCACAATTTTGACTAACACAATTATGCCTGAAATTAACATTGAAATTAGCGGCGAATCCCGTTTAGAAAAGGTTGGTCAACTACTCAAACACATTGATCCTAAAAGTCAATCTCGAATCTTGGCTATTCACTCCATGACAGATTCCATCTGGTGGGATAATCCCCTTGGTCAAAAATTCTGGGAAGTTAACGAAGAACTAATCAAAAGGGAGATTTCTATTCAACGAGTCTTTATTCTTCCTGAAGTTCCGACTCCAAAGCATTTACAGGTGATTCAGGAACAACTTAACTCTGGCATAGAAGTTGCTTGGATTTGTCAGGAAAAAGCCAAAGATGTTGAAGGCTATCGTTGGGATGATACCAACCTATTGATTAGCGAAAACTTATCTGTTCCAAGAAATTCTTTTACAGCGAGAAGAACTATGAATGGTCAAACAGAATCAGGTTATATTTCCTATCAAACAAGAGTTGTCGAGACAGATAAAAGTATCTTTAACGCTCTATGGGAAAAATCCGAAAAACTCTCTACTGAAGCTAATATTCAGGAACAATTAGCAAACCTGAATACCTGACCCCGAACTTTATTGTTTTATTAACTGATGCTCACAATGCGATCGCTTTTTCTATTTTGTTTTCATAAAAAGCGATCGCTAAAAAGAAATTTCTCGGTCGTTTGTCACACAATCCTGAAGATATAAATCAATTAGTTCCTGATAAGAAATTCCTTTTTCTTTTGCTTTTTTTTCAAAGAAATCAATGACATCAATCCTTAAAGGTAAAGTGACCTGCCGCTTGAGTTGTTGAGCAAAAGGATTAGGACGACTTTTCATATTAGCGAGATCATACTCTGATTTCATAAACAATAACCTCGATGAGGACAGTATAGTATTTTGGTTAAATTTAACGACTCAATTATAGTACATACAATCAAATTAACGATAGTTTGCTCTTAAAAAATTTTTCTCTCTCACCTCAGAAAAACTGCGATCGCCGTTCTAATTCTATTTTGATAAAAAGCGATCGCTTCCCCACAATCCCTAAAAAATAACCATAAAATTAATTAATAGAATATCGGAGAAAGACAAAGATGATTATCGCTCAAGAAAAACCAACTATTGCGACAGTCACCAAAACCCCTGTCACTTTGGAAGCATATCGGGCGATCGCTGAAACTTCTCAGGAACGTTATGAATATTGCCATGGAGAAATGATTCTTATGCCTGGAGGAACCGCAACCCACAGCGCAATTGCGATCAATATCTCGGTTTTTTTGGGATTTTTATTGAGAGATAGGGATTTTCGTCTCTATAACAGCGATCTGCGGCTGTGGATTCCTGAATATAATTGTGGAACCTATACCGATCTCATGGTTGTTAACCATGAACCGGAATTTAACGGCGATCGCAAAGACGAAATTCTTAATCCTTTATTTATTGTAGAGGTGCTTTCCCCCGCCACAGAAGCAGATGATCGAGGTGATAAATTTAGAAAATATCGTTCCCTGTCAAGTTTTTGTGAATACCTGCTCGTTAGTCAAACTGAACCCTACATTGAGCAATATCTCAGACTCGCACAGAGCGATCGCTGGCAACTACAAACCTACGATCAACTTAGTCAAATAATCCCTCTGGAGAGTTTAAACGTTGAACTTCCCTTGCTAGAAATTTATCGTCGTGTTAGTTTTGCCGCAGTTTCATAAATCGCTTAATCCGATTAATAACCTTTCTATTCTATTTTGATAAAAAGCGATCGCCCCACAGTTTAAACTCAAAAAACCGCCATCGACAAAGAAGCGGTGAGGAGTAGTTCATTAGACCTATTCAGGATGGTTAGGCAGAGAATGATATTGAAAGATGCCAAATATACTGCCGACACTGCCAATACTGAGAATACTGCCGACACTGCCAATACTGAGAATACTGCCGACACTGCCAATACTGAGCATACTGCCGATACTAACCAGACTTAAAATGCTGCTGGCACTAGCGAGACTTAAAATACTGCCGGCACTGCCTAAACTCAAGATACAGCGATAACTAGCTTTGCTCAGATAATTAAGACCGGAAATCATTTTAAATCGGGGAAAGATTGGGGAATAGTTAGGGAAGTATTTTGCCAAACCTGTTGTAAACGCATAGCCGGCATAGTTAGATAAAGAATATCACCTTGATCGAGAGTGATTTCCAGTAATTGCCAACCGTGGATAGTTTGACCCTGTTTTTCTAGGTAAAGTGGCACAAAATCGGCATTCATCGCCGCTTCCTTGACAATTTGCCCCATAAAAGGATGATTAGGTGTGATTAATGTAGCCAAAGCAACCCAGAGGAGATCATCGGTCATGCCATTACCGAGAATTCTACCGCCCAAAGCGGCCGCGGCAAAGGAATAGGTAGCCAGATCCCGGGGACATAATACCGTATCAAAATCAAAAACTTCTTGAATCGATCGCCCGAATTGTTCCTGAGAGCAGCGTAAAACTAGATTAATTTTAGGAGCGATCGCTTTAGCAGTGAGGGCAATCTCCACATTAATCATATCCTCGTAAGTAACCACGATCAAAGATTCAGCGTTGTTAATATTAGCCGTTTCTAGGGTAGCCACTAGACGCGCATCCTCGATGATGACGGGGATTCCCCAGGAGCGCACGGAATGCAAAAATCGATTATTGGGGTCCGATTCGATCACCACCACTTCACAGCCTTGGTCGTGCAATTGTCGCACGATCCGGGTGCCGATACCTCCTAAACCACAGATAATGTGATGATTGCGGACGGGAATGCGGGTAGCATCCCAAAACTGCTTAAAGCGACTACCGAGAATAAAATCGTTGAGGAGAGCATAACAGATACCAATAACCCCCGCACCGACAATCATCATGACCACGGTAAAAATTTTGATACTATCGGGGGTAGATTCGGCCACTTTTTCGTTACCTCCGGCGCCGGTAATCATCCCGACCGAGAAATAGAGGGAATCGACGAGGGAAATTTTTTGATTAACGCTGAGATAGGTAACGGTAGCAAGGGAAATCATCCCCAGGAGGGAAAGGGTGACAAGAATTACTGGTTGGACATAGTGCTGATAGGGACGGAGATTGAGTAGATTTCTCAGCCACTTTTGCAGTTTAAAACGCTGTTTTGCTCTAATTGTCGGTTTATTGCCGATAATGAGATGATCGCCAGTTTGGAGTTTTTTGCCCGAAAGAACTGCGGAAACCAGATCGATTTCGTCGTGAGCGGGGAGATAATAGATTAACATCCGGGCCGGATCGTCCCAAAGTTCGTAAAGGGGTAATCCCCACCAAGGATGATTTTCCTCAATAATTATCTCTTGAATTGGCCAAAGGCGATCGAATAGCTGTAATTGACCGATAGCTTTATTACCAAGGGCAGCAAAGGAAAAGATCGGGGCTGCTAGGGAAGCAACGCTCATGCTAACGTGAGCAGGGAGGGTTTGATCGAGTCTTTCTCCCAAAGTTTCGTTAAATAGTCGGTTAACTATCCGAATTTTCGGGTTAATTATCCTGGCGCGGGTGAGAATTTCCAGATTGAGTGCGTCGTTATCGATGGCCAAAACTAGGGTTTCTGCATCTGGAAGGCCAGCTTGCAGGAGAGTTTTAGGAGAGCAGGGATCGCCGATAATAATATCAGACTGGTATTCGCAGACCATTTGGCGATCGCTAATCGCCGCTACTGCCGCAGATTGTTGTTTGAGTAAACAAAAGATTTTATAACCCGTGCGACCTAATCCACAGACGATGATTTGCGGTTTCATTCGTCGAGCGCGTTTTTTGCTGATTAACCTTTCAGTTTTAGCGCAAAAACTAGGAAAAATCTGTAACTAAAGCTGCAATGCTGCCAATTTTCCTAATCAGGCTTTGAAGATGATAAAATAACCCTCATCACTGATTTAATCACTTAAGTCTTGACTCGCTTTCTTTGGGACAAATTTAGTAAAGATTACCTCGAAACCTTTCTCTCTTCTTCCGGTGACGTGAAAACTAGCCTTGATGTGACGGCAGAAACTCAAGAAATCGATGTGTATTTTCGGCCGACTTCTCCCAAAATACCGCCTGAATTAGGCTTATTAGGCCGATTAGCTCAAACCCCTTGTTTATTGGAACCCTATCGCAATCCAGTCACGATTGAGGGCATTATTGCCTGTTTATCTAAACTGTTTACTGTGCGGGAACAATTACAAAGAGAAGCTCACCGTCACCAACAACCCTTATTAGCATAAAATATTCCTAGACTATGGATACTAACTCCTACTGCCAGTCAAAGAATTATAACTGCTTTTTCCGCTCAATTAAACCCAGATTGGGGAGAAGGAATTTATTTTTTACCTCCAGCATTAACCACAGCCCTTATTGTCCTACATCAATTACCCGAAACCCCTGAAACCCTTTGGTTAAGATTACTAGGCAGAGGAGGAACCAGAACCAGAGCGATTGATGAATTAGAGGCATTATCTTCTAATCATCCCTTTAAATCAGCTGCCTTAAAATTATTATACAATTTGAGTAGAAACTTGCAAGCCTTACCCAAAAGAACCCAAGAGGAGAGGAAATTTATTATGCGTTTAGCCCCTTTATACGAACAAGATAGAGAAAAAGCTATTCAACAAGGAGAAGCTATCGGACTTCAAAAAGGAGAAGCCAACCTAGTGCTACGCTTACTTAAACGACGTTTTGGTGAACTACCCCCGCATATTACCGAAACTATCCAAAAACTCTCAGTAGAAAAATTAGAAGACTTAGGAGAAGCATTGCTAGACTTTGAGAGTCAAGCTGACTTAATCAATTGGCTTAATCAAGCCTAAAACGGGAAAGGCAATTTTAAACTCATCTGATTGTTTTCTTGATCCTCAGGAAATTGTAATTACTGGACTTCCACCTTTATCTAGAGAGGAGTTAAAAAATAACCTAGATTTATCTGCCAGTGATTTAATCAATGGTTTACAATCCTTGCAACAACGTTATTTAACTCAAAGGGAGCAAAACCGATTTCAATTATCATCTATTTTTAAAGAGTATATCAAAAGCGATCGCTTTACCCAAATATGACTATAAGAGTTTGCTACCCCTAAATTCCCCTTAAAAAGGGGTACTTAAAGCCGAAAAAAGGGGCTTTGCGCCCCCTAAAAATCTTTAGTCAACGGATTAAAAATCTACACCAGACTATAGACAATTACTAAACCCAAAACTGCGGCAAAGACAATTAAAGCGTAGAATTGGGCGCGACCATTTTCAAGGTATTTAAGACCTTCACCACTGACAAGAGTAGCTAAACCAGTTAAATTCACCGCCCCATCGATAACCCGATAATCCACTTCCATAATTTGCCGCGCAAGACGACGACAACCCTGGACAAAAACTCGATCATAGAGATTATCAATGTACCATTTGTTCAGGGAAAAACGATACAAAACGGGGAATTTTTGGGCAATAGTTGCGGGGTCAATTTTCTTCTGGAGATACATCAAAGAAGCGACAGTAATCCCGATTAAAGCAATCCCCACCGAATTACCCGCCATAATCAGAAACTCTGTCCAATCAAAAGCATGAACTTCTTCTACCACTTCGTTAGGAACATGAATAAAACCCTCGAAGAAATTCTGCCAAGGTTTACCCACCAAACCAATCAACAAAGAAGGAACCGCTAAAATCATTAGAGGTAAAGTCATCGTAATTGGCGATTCGTGGGGTTCATGGGCATGATGGCCGTCGTTGTCTTCTTCCTGCGCTTCCGAGTCCAATTGCTTAACATTCATTGCCCCCGGTCCAAAAGCCGGAATCGCGCCCGCATTGGCTAACAGTCGGCGTTTAATCTCCTTATTAGTCCCTCTAAACTCCCCTTCAAAGGTGTTAAAGTACATCCGGAACATATAAAAAGCTGTTAAACCCGCAGTGGCCCAACCGATTAACCATAAGGACGGGTTCGCCTCAAAAGCTAAACCGAGAATTTCATCCTTCGACCAGAAACCAGCGAAAGGAGGAATCCCACAGATGGCCAGAGTTCCCACCAGGAAAGTTAGGGCAGTAATGGGCATATACTTGCGTAAACCGCCCATCATCCGCATATCTTGCGCTAAAACCGGCTCATGACCGACCACATCCTCCATACCGTGGATGACCGAACCAGAACCGAGGAACAACATCGCTTTAAAATAAGCGTGGGTCATCAGGTGGAATAACCCGGCACTATAAGCGCCGATACCCATAGCCATAACCATATAACCCAATTGGGAGATGGTGGAATAGGCTAAACCCTTTTTTATATCATTCTGGGTGAGGGCGATACTTGCCCCTAGAAAGGCGGTAAAGGCCCCCGTCCAAGCAATTACCGTCATCGCCGTGGGAATTGGCTCAAAAACGGGATACATCCGGGCAATCAGGAAAACTCCAGCGGCCACCATCGTGGCGGCGTGAATCAGGGCCGAAATCGGGGTCGGACCTTCCATGGCATCCGGTAGCCAGACATGAAGGGGAAATTGGGCTGATTTGGCCACCGGTCCAAGGAAGACTAAAACGGCGAATAATGCCGCTAAACTGCCGGCAATGGCTCCAGAAGAGACTAATTCCTCTAGACGTTCACCCATGATATCAAACTCGAAGCTACCAGTGGCCCAGAAAAGCCCCAGCATTCCCAGTAATAAGCCAAAATCGCCGACGCGGTTGGTAACGAAGGCTTTTTGACAGGCCTCGGCAGCCGCCGGACGAGTGAACCAGAAACCTACTAGCAGATAGGAACACATCCCCACCAATTCCCAGAAAACGTAGATCTGGACGAGGTTGGGACTAATGACCAAACCGAGCATAGAACTGCTAAAAATGCTCAGATAGGCGTAAAAACGCACATAACCGGGGTCGTGGGCCATGTAACCATCGGTATAAATCATCACCAAAAAGGCCACGGTGGTGACGATGACCGACATTAAAGCACTGAGGTGATCGATCGTATAACCCATTTTCAGGTGAAAGTTACCCGCCGATGCCCAATCGATCATTTGGTTGTAGGGAGCGTGTCCATTGATTTGACTCCACAGCAGCGCAAAAGACAGCACCATCGACGCACCGAGGGTAGAAATGATCAATACAGCATTCACCTGTCGCAGACGATTGGTGACTTCATTAAAGGAAATTAAGCCCGCGCCCACTAGGGTAGCGCCTACCAAAGGCAGGACGGGAACTAGCCACGCGTACTGATAAAGCGGTTCCATTCAGTAATACCTAGTTTACAACTTCACACTATTTGGTTTATCTTCATCTATTGTGACATAGGTTAATTCTTAAGAAAGTGTTTATACCTAGTTTTGCTCAATAGGGCGGCGAAAGGTCAAAGGATCTTATCAATTTGGCAGTTTAGCGAGCGGGACGGTAATTTTTAGGGAGAAGCGGCAAAATTATCGAATAACCACGAAAGCAAGGAAACGATTAAATACGGGTTTCTCCTAGCCAATAGGACAATTTATTTAGTACAATTTAACTATACCGATCAAAATTAGTCTAAAAGGGAAATCATTCTTCATATAGTGCCTGTCACAGTTAAAATCATTGAGTATGATGGGGAGTTTAACTTAACGAGGTATCATGTCCACCGCTCGCCATATCCTAGCACTTCTAAAAAGTCATGTAGAAGGAGAAGAGCAGCAATTTTATTCTGCTGCCCTACAGATGGCTGCACACGAAGCAAGACAAGGACATGGTAAGTTAGCCCAAGAAATTCGCGAATTAATTGACCAAGCAAAGGCTAGTAAATCGGTTATTGAAAAAAAATCTGATCCAATTCCTTTAGTACAACCAAAAGGAGATTTAGCCAATCTGGTTTCGGTCAGATATCCCGATACTCGATTATCGGATATGATTTTAACCTCTGACCTTGAATTTAGACTTAAACGAGTATTAACTGAACAAAGACAAGGAAAAAGACTCAGAGAACATAATCTTATGCCTCGTCGGAAACTGTTGTTAGTAGGTCCACCGGGTTCTGGTAAAACAATGACGGCTGAAGCTTTAGCAGGAGAGCTTAAATTACCTTTGTTTACGACTTTATACGATAGTCTAATGGGCAAGTATATGGGAGAAACGGCTAGTCGTTTAAAAGTGATTTTTGAGGCAATGACAATAACAAAAGGGGTCTATTTTTTTGATGAATTTGATGCGATTGGGACTCAACGTCACAATTCTAACGACGTGGGAGAAATTCGTCGCATTCTCAATTCTTTTTTGATGTTTTTAGAACAAGAGCAAGGGGATAGTTTGATTTTGGCAGCAACTAATCATCCTCAGTTACTAGACAAAGCTCTTTTTAGGCGTTTTGATGATGTAATTGAATATCAGCTTCCCGATGCCGCAATTATTCGTGAATTGATTGAATCTCGTCTTATTTCTTTTGAAATTGACTGGAAAGATTGGTCAAACATTCTTAATCAAGCCAATGGACTCGCTCAAGCTGAAATTGTCAGAGCGACAGATGACGCAGCCAAGCAAGCTGTTTTGTCAAATAGTCAGAAGGTAAGCGAAGATTCTCTGATTTCAGCTATTATGGAACGTAAGGATCTGAACTTCAATGAATAAAACCTAATCCCATAATGTCGCAACGTTCTCGCCGTCTTCCTCACTTGTATCTACGGAATAACCCTCGATTTCGCTCAAGCATTAATTATACTTCACCGCGCTCAGTTAATGCTCCACCACCACCCGATCGGAACAGAATAGAACACGCTGCAAAATTAGAACTTGCTATTGGTGAAGCGATTACGAAAGCTCGTCAACAATTAGAATCCCGTTTATCGGAAATTGCCGTCGGACAACCCGGATTCTATTTAGAATTTCAGGTAACAAAAGATGATGCTAATGCTTTTGACAGCTTAGAAAATAAAACTAAAAAAATTGAATTAGTTGCTGTTAAGCCTTCTACTGACCAAGAAGACACAGTTAAAGCTACGGTTTTTGTACCAGAGTCAGCGATAGAATTTTTTGAGAAAAAAGTAGAACAATATCGTGATGAAGAAACAACAAAAGGAAAGCCAAAAAATGCAGCCCTAATAACCCGACTAGAAAACGTTGAAATTGGTACAGTTCAATCATTATTTACTGATGATCCTGCTTTATTTCCTCAGAATGGACAAGCAATCTGGTGGGAAGTATGGTTACGTCGTGGACAACGTGGACAACGTGGACAACTTGAAGACTTCCAAACCATTGCTCAAAGACTCGATATTCTGACTAAATCTCATATACATTTTCCCGAAAGAACTGTTACTTTAGCTATGGCTAATGTAGAAAAAATAAAGCAAGTTCTTCAAAATTCTGATACGGTTGCAGAATTAAGAATTGCTAAAGAGACGCCTTCCTTTTTTCTTAATATGAGATCACTTGAACAGGAACAATGGGTAGAGGATTTATGTAATCGAACTTTACCTCCTCAAGATGATGCTGTTGCTGTCTGTCTTCTTGATACAGGCGTTAATTGGAGACATAAACTTATTGGGAAAGGTCTTGATATTAGTGACTTACATACTTGTGATCCTAATTGGGAAGACCATGATCATCATGGACATGGTACTCAAATGGCAGGACTAATTCTATATTCTGATTTATATGAGGCTTTACAAACACAAGGATATATAACGCTTATTCACCGTTTAGAATCAGTTAAAATTCTCCCTCCTGTCGGACAAAATGATCCTGAACTTTATGGCGCAATTACAGAGCAAGCAGTCTCTCTCCCAGAAATACAAAATCACAAGCGAAAACGTATTTTCTGTATGGCTGTAACTAGCGAGCATCCATCACCAAATTATGGAACTCCCTCCTCATGGTCAGCCGCAATAGATCAACTATCTTTTGGTGAAGATAATTTTAAACGATTAATCATTATTTCAGCAGGAAATATCAGAGAAGAAATATCTTTATCTGATTATTTAACCCGCAATGATGTGGCAACAATTGAAAACCCAGCACAAGCTTGGAATGCTCTTGTTGTGGGAGCTTATACTGAAAAAGTTAATATCAGTCATCCCGACTTTCAAGGTTGGCAACCTATCGCTCCTTGTGGTGATTTATCTCCTAGAAGTCGTACTTCTGTTTCTTGGGAAAATCAATGGCCAATTCGTCCTGATATTGTTTGTGAAGGAGGAAATTATGCCTCAGATGGGGAAAATTCTGCACAAATAATTGACGATTTATCTCTCTTGACCACTTATTATCGTCCCGATAAAAGATTCTTTGAATCCATGTCAGATACCAGTTGTGCAACTGCACTCGCTAGTTATATGGCAGCTCGAATTCTTTCAGAAAATCCCAAATATTGGCCAGAAACAATACGCGCTTTAATTGTTCATTCAGCCGAATGGACTGTTAGGATGATAGCTAATTTTCCAAAGAAATTGAAGCAGCAAGATAAAAAAAATTTGATTCGTCGCTATGGATATGGTGTTCCTGATTTAGACAGAGCTTTAAAAAGTTCAAATAGTGACTTAACAATGGTTATTGAAGATCAATTGACACCTTTTAAAAAAGATGGTAGTGTCATTAAAACAGACAAAATGAATCTTCATAGCTTACCCTGGCCAAAAGAAAAGTTAGAAGAATTAGGAGAAGCCAAGGTAGAACTGAGAGTAACTTTATCGTATTTTATAGAACCTAATCCAGGGGAGCGAGGTTATAAAAGAAAACACCATTATGCCTCTTATGGACTCAGATTTCAAGTAAAAAAACCTTTAGAGACCGATGACCAATTTCGACATAGAATTAATAAAGCTACCAGAAAAGAAGAAAAAAATATTTCTGGCAGTAAAGAGGAAGATAACTGGTTTTTGGGTCCTCATTTAAGGAGTCAAGGTTCACTTCATTCTGATATATGGACAGGAACGTCCGTCGATTTAGCAAGTAGAGGAATGATAGGCGTTTATCCTGTTGGTGGATGGTGGAAAGAACAAACACAAGAGGAACGCCATGATCAACCTGTTCGCTATACATTAATTGTAACGATTCGAGTACCAGAAATTGAGTGTGATATTTACACCCCTGTATCTAATTTAATTTTAATCAGTCAAGATACACCCACTAACATACCAATAGAAACAGAGATTTAATCTTTACATCGAACTTCATCCATTAAATATATCTCAGGAATTGAGACAATTGGTAACAATTCTCTGTAAGTTTCCCTACCAACTTTTTCACCTTCCCTCCCCAACAATCCAACTTAATCAGCGTGATTCAGACATGGCTAGAGGAAATAGAGGTGTAGATGAACTAAAAAGTTAGTCAATAGTGGGTAAAATGTTTGTGTATAGGACATTTTTTCCCCATGACTAAACCCTTAGACTCCCTGAAACAGCCCAATCCCTCGGAAAAAACAGCCCCTAGAGATGATTGGTTAGATAGCGAACTATCTCGTTTAGAAGATTATGAACCTTACGATTGGGGAGAAATAGATACCTTAATGTTAGGCAAACCCGTACAATATGTTTCTAGTATTGGCTTAGTTGTCGAGGGTGGCAAAGATTGGGGTTGCTGATTTGCAATAGGAATCTTCTTGTGTGGGGTTTTTAAAACCTAGAGCCAAACTAACTTTTGGATAGGATGCACAGTTGGCATTCATAGCTTGAGTCAGCAACACCCCTCCCCAGCAACCCAAGTTAATCAGTGCGATTAAAACATGGCTAGAGGAAATAGAGGTTTAAGCGATGGTTAATCTTCTGGATCTTAGTCAGTTATACTAAGTATATCCATAACTTATACTTCTTAATAGCAGAACCGACTGAAGAGCAATATTTACCTATTCAGGTATTAGATACCCTAGCTGATCCATCTGCCAACCTAACTTAGTTGGCTGCTGATAAACCTTTTTTAAAGTGTTAATATCCCGGCTAGAAATCGGGGCAATATCTCTAGTTTGAGCGAAATACATCACATCCGTCTCCAGGGGACTATGACCCCAAATTCCCAAAGCGTGACCTAATTCGTGCCGCGCTGCCGCTAAGGCCGACCGATCGGCTAAATTAGGACTAATCTGGATACTCATCCGATGAGTTAAGCGATTTTCCTTGACAAAAATCTCGTATTGTGTTACGGCAGAACGCACCCGAGGCAGTTCTAACTTGCCGGTTTCGGCATTAAAACGAACTCCCGACGGCGGTAACTCTCGTTTAATGAGGATATCGGCCAATTCTGCCCGATTTACCAACTCGATCGGCAAATACTGCCCCCATTCAGCGATCGCCTGTTGTACTAAACTCAGCCAAGAACTGCGATCGCTATGAACGTAAATCTTCACGGGAAATTGCGACCAAATCAACGCCCCCACGGGGCTGATTTCCACAGCATCAAAATAATCCCCGGACTGGTTTTGCTCTTGCCATTGGGCTAAATTAGCGGGTAAAGGATGGGTTTTTAACTCTGGTAGCGATCGACTGTCGGCGATCAAAGAATAGGAAAACAGCAAAAGACTCGCCAAGGCTGCGAGTCCTAGAAAAGAGAACCGACCTCTTAGCATTTAGCGATTTAACCAGCCGGCGCTCAGTACAATAGTTAGGGTGATAAATACCGTCCCCAAGGCCCAAGTCACCTGATTTAAGGTTTTTTCCGCCGTTTTTGCGCTGGTAAAAATCTGTGATTGGCCGCCAATACCGCCAATACCATCCCCTTTGGGACTGTGTAATAACACTAAAATCGCCAGAAAGGCCGCCGCCAGCGCCCAAATAATCTGTACTACCAGCACCACTGTCATGATTATTACTCTCTATTTTCCATTACAAAGTATAGCAGTTATGATCAGTTATCAGTTATCAGTTATCAGTTATCAGATGTAAGTTTTAAATTTTTATGGCTCTCTCGGAAATTGGCTGAAAAATGTTCATTATCTTACATTCAAAGATGCCCTACGCCCTTTCTTCGATAAGATTTGCTGATCACCATGACTGTTAGAGAGCGGTTTTTATTGGTCATTTTTCTGCTAATTAGGGCTTGCTGAATAATGGTGAAATATAGACGAGGTAAGGGTTTTAGGGTCTTGTTTCGCGAAACAGGTGCAAGATTTTGAGAGAATCGTGCTTCCAAACCTTGCGTCTTCATCGGCCCGCGTCCTGTAGGGGCGAAGCATTCGGGCAATAACCTATCGGTGAAACCGGAGATTTTCTATCCGAATGCTT
>LFEF01023367.1_pt4 | contig 17392 bp, 8 predicted proteins | sample 619371 | NCBI WGS metagenome assembly LFEF01 (sample SAMN03014291, study PRJNA259931) | freshwater metagenome | biome: lake; feature: waterbloom | place: China: Taihu Lake | collected 2006-08 | depth 0 m m
CAAAGTGGCTACTTTGATACCAAGGTTCAACTGCACCATAATTACCTTGCACAGTACCTCTGTAATAAAGAGCGGAATCATGATTGCCAGCATGACCCGGAAGCTCTTGAACTCCCACCACACCAAGGCACCTACAATGCTGTACACCAACAACAACATGGTTTTTTGCGCTTGCTCAACCACAATATTGGTAGCTGCTTCAATACCACTGTTACCGGCAGCCAGAATAAACTTGGCGTCTGCGGAATCATTCTCCGCAGCGAACGCCTGTACCTTGGCAACCACTCGCTCCAGCGTCTCGGCCTTGTGATCCGACAGGAATAGAATCACCGGCGTCATGGAACATTCGGCATTGTACAAACTGGTCGGGATGTTTTTATGTGCGCCATTTGAAATAAAACGGTCGCGGGAAATCGCAAGCCACTTCGGATTACCACCATTAAAACCGGCAATGATGTTCTTCATGATCGTAAACAGCGAAACCGTACCCTCCACGCCTTCCAGGTTCTCCATCTCCCACTGGAATCGATCCACCACAGAAGCAACAGGGTAAGCACCGCATTCGCCGGCTGGTGTCTCCACCATGACCACGAATACATCTGAACTGGTTGAATAATTCTCGACCAAAAATTTCACGTCCTGGTTGTAGCGAGAATCAGGGCGAAGCTCGGGTGCTCCTGGATCCAGGTCACCAATCTTGATGCCCGCAGACGCGTACAGACCACCCACCAAGATCAGCGCAGCGGCAGCACTCACAGCATAAGCCACCTTCTTCTCAGTCAAACGCGACAGCAAATGCGACACCGTGTGCTTGCTGGCCTCTTGTTTTGCCACCTGCCGCAAACCACGTTCAGTCACATCGGTATAACTCATCAACACTGGCAACAGGAACATCTTGGTGAAGATAATGACCGCAACGCCGATGGAGGCGCTGATCGCCAGTTCACGGATTACCCCGATTTCAATCACCAACAAGGTCGAGAATCCGACTGCATCGGCCAACAAGGCTACCGAACCGGGAATGAACAACAAGTGAAAGGTGGCCTTCGATGCATCAATCTTACTCGCACCATGAAAGCGCTCTGAAGCCATGGTTCTTACGTTCTGGATCGCATGGCTGACCCCGATCGCGAAAGTCAGGAATGGTACAAGAATTGAATAAGGATCAAGGCCAAAACCCAACAAACTCACTGCGCCCAAGTGCCAGATCACCGCCAGCGAACAACAGAAAATGGTTGCAGCCGTGCTTTTCCAGCACCGTGAATACCACAACAACAGGATCACCGTGAGCACAAAAGTAATTGCGAAAAAACCGGCAATGTCCTTTGATCCATCGATCAGGTCACCCACGACTTTTGCGAAACCAGTGATATGAATCGAAATGTCATCACTTTGATATTTGTCGCGCACTACTTCTTCGATTTGAGCAGACAATTTGCCGTAACTTAACTTCTCTCCAGTGTCAGGATCGACCTCCAGCAAAGGGGCAAGAATGATGGCGGAGCGTTGATCGTTGGAGACCAGCGAACCAATACGTCCCGAGCGCTCTACGTTTGCTTTTACTGCCTCAATCTGCTCCGGGGTTCCAGAAAAGCCCTGACCGATTACCGGCCCCATACGCAGGCCTTCCTCAGTCACTTGACGCCACATCACATTGGGCGTCCAGATCGAACTCAAATTACCTCGGTCTACACCCGGAATGTAAAACACCTCATCGGTAATTAAACGCAACTTTTCAAGAAACTCCGCTTCGTAAATGGTGCCGTTCTTGTTGTGAACTGCGATACGGAGCACATTGCCCAAAGGGCGAAGTTCATTCTCGTAATTCAGATAATTCGCAATGAATGGATGCGTCACTGGCACCATCTTCTGAAAAGAGGCGTCAGGCTTCAACTGCACTGCGTGATACGCAAAGAACACCGACAACACCGCGAACACCGCAATTACAAGCTTTCGGTGACCAAACAAAATCGACTCGAAAAACCGTTCGACCTTACCCAATTCTTCTTGATTACTCATGACAGTTCTTCCAGTTAGCGTGGCAGCGCAAGGGTTCTGGGGCCGTTTTGACCGCTCAATACCAAGGTGTTGTTCACAAGGGCCATGCCAGTCACTGGCTTGCCCTCAGCAGCACTCACCATTTTCAGCGTGGTGCCTGATTCATCCGTACTCACCAAACGGCCTTTCTGATCCACAAACAATGCAGCACGGCCAATTGTCAGCCCCTGCACAAAACTCTCTTTGCTTGGGCTTTTCAATTGCCACCAGGCGGTTGCTCCGGCTCCAAGGCGATAGACGTTGCCACCGAATCCATACGCAAAAACAATGGGCTGACCTTCGTCATTGCGAGTCACTACAGTGCCGTAAAAGTGACCGTTGTAACCGGTATCAGAGCGCTTCCAGCTTGCGCCAAAGTCGTTGGAAATATAGACACGACCTGCTTCACCTGCAATCAACATCAAACCTGTTTCATCGCCATACAAACCGTTGTAGTGACGGAAATCAGGGTTGTCCAAACGGTTGGCAATCAGGGTCCAGGTGGTTCCGCCATCGTTTGTTTCAAAAATCTGTCCATAACTGCCCACAACCCAACCTGTATTGGCATCTTTGAACCAAACATCCAGCATCGGACGGGCTGGACCAAATCGTGCGCCAGCCTCAGCATCTTCAAAAGCGAAAGTTGCCGCTTCCAGTTCGGCACTTAACTTGTCTTGCTCGGCCGGACTTGCCGCGTCAAAACGACTTTGCATGTCGTCCATTTTTTTCTTCGCTGCTGCGACCACTTGCTCGTTGGCTTTATTGCCATCGAAGACCTTCACCCAACTGGCACCAGCATCAGTCGACTTCAACACCACCCCATCATGTCCAACCACAAAAGCCAGCGTGTCATTGACGTAAGCCACCCCGGTCAAATTCACGGATACCGGTACTTTGGCCTGCGTCCACAATTTGCCTTCATTGTCTTTGACGCCCTGCGCAGGATCTCCCGCTGCAAAATCACGTTTAAGAATGATGCCCCGCTCCCCAACCATCAGCACATTGCTGCCTTGGGAAGTCACATTCAATGACAAGGCTTTTGCAGCCTTAGGTGCCTGAATCGCTGGTAAATCCAGAGGATCCTTGAAAGCAAAACTCAGTTGACTTGCGCACAGCCCAAAGGCCAAAAAAGTTGCACGCAACAGTGGCTTGTTCATGCCATCTCCAATTTAAAAAACCCAGAGAATGCAGTTCTCTGGGTCAGGGAAAGTTCAGGTGGTACGCATTCAACACAACAACGGGCGTCGAACGCATACCCAATCATCATCTGCCCATGCGACGCAAGGCAGCAGTCGAAAAGTCTGCTGTGGTGTACTTTTTGCCGAACTCCACGGGCTTCTCTTCATTGGTCAGTGCATTGACGAGGTATCGACGAGCTTGCAGGTCATAGATCACTTCGCCAGCTGGGCCAAATGCAGGCGCATCGTACAACTGCACACCGTACACTTCGCGCACACGCCACAAACCACCACGTGCATCATATTGGTCTGCGTGCAATACAGCCCATGAATCCTCATCGATAAAGAACACACGCTTGGAATAAATGTGGCGTGCGCCAGGCTTTAGCGTGGCTTCAACCACCCACACACGGTGCAACTCGTAGCGCAAGTGATCGGGGTTGACATGGTTTGGCTTGATAATATCGCTGTACTTCAGGGCCTTACTGGTCAACTTGTAGTTGTTGTAAGCCACATACATTTCTTTTTTGCCAATCAGTTTCCAGTTATAACGGTCAGGCGAACCGTTGAAACCGTTAAAGTCGTCGTTGGTGCGCAAACCGTCCGCACCAATACCGGGGGAGTCATACGCCAGTTCAGGTGCGCGAATCACTCGACGCTGCCCAGGGTTGTACTGCCAAGCCAAGCGTGGTTCCTGAACCTGATTCAACGGCTCATGCACCAAAGCTACTTCACCAGCCGCGTTTGCGGGCGCTGTGGTCTGGTTCAAGTAATAAAAAATTCGATTGGGTTCCGGATCCGCCATGAAAGACGCATATGCGATGGTTTCCGTACGCTTACCGACGGTAAAACTTCCGTTTGTCTGAACAGGAAAGTCGGCCGAATGTCGTGTAATTGAACCACCCAAATCACGCATGATGTGGTTCCAGATTACCTGAATACCCTCAGTGGGGATCGGGAAAGGAACATTGGACTTCTTCAGGTTCAAGATCCCATTACCACCCTCAGCCAACTTGATACCCGCGGCTTCTTCCTTGGCAAACTTGTACACATCTGCGCGGTATGCCGCAGTGCGCTGAGTTGGGTACACATTGATTTTGTAAGTGGGGTAACGCTTCATCATTTCCATTTGACCAGGGGCCAACTTGTCCTTGTGCTGATCCATGTTTGCAGCACTAATGGTCAAGGTAGGCTTCTCCGAAGCGAACGGATCCAGATAGCCTTTCGCGGGATCAAAGCCAGCTGGCGGCTTTGAAATACCGCCATTCCAGGCAGGAATGGTTCCAGCCGCATTGCCAGCCTTCTCGGCGCCAATCGGGGTTAATGTGGTTCCCAATTTCGAATAGTCTGCAGATTGAGCCTGCACTGTCAAACCAGTTCCAAGCAGTGCCAGGGATACAGCCAACTGCCTAATCTTGATCAATTTCATTTCAATACTCTCCTAAAAACAACTCTTGAATGGCTCACCCTCGTCGTTCCACCTTTTACAGGTTGGCGCCCACTACCAAAGACAGGAAGTCACGGTCTTTGAATGGATCGAAATAAGCCTTGTCATTGAACATACTGTAGTTCATCTCAGCAAAATACTTGGCCGACTGCATTTCAGCCCTCAAACCCAGACCCAAGTTCATACGGTCTTCGAGGAAGACACCGTCTGCTGAATATCCTTTGAAGTCATGCGAGAAGAAAATTCGAGGAGCGAGTGTTATGCCGAACAATGCATCTGGATAAGTAGCCACAGCCAACGCACGGTATCCAAAGGCTGTCTCAGTAGCATAACCATCAACCGCACAATTTCTCGGATTCGGATTCACACCGGCGGTACACGGCCCGTAGGATTGATGGGCACCTGCACCAAAAGCTGGAGATCGACCAAAACGCTCACCGGTGAATGGATCACCAATACCGCGCCACATTTGTGCACCAAGTTCACCAACGACTGCAACCTGGCTTGCTCCCAATCGACGTGGGAACAAGGCAATCGTCGACATCTGAGCCTGAATTTTATCCAAAGGTTTAGAACCAGGCAAAATAGAACCGACAGGGAATTGCGCGCTGTCACCATAACGCGCCAGAGGGCCATCACCAGTGGCACCACCCTTTAAAAGGTCAGCGGTGTTGTAGGCAGCGGGGTAATCTTTTGTATAACTAATTTCACCAAAAACTGAGTAACCAAATAACTCAGTCGCAGCAGACAAGCCAGCAACCTGAATATTTTCGGCGCCGTAATCAAAGAAATAGGACAGCGGATTCACAACGCCTTGACCCGCGACCTCCAAGCCGTTGAATATGGAGTTATCAAAGCCAGATGGTGTTTTTTTCAAAGACAAATTTGGAAGTCGTTGGTGATAATTCACAAGGTAAGCACCAAACTCGGTGCCTATTTCTCCAGCGTAGTAGCGACCAGAAAGGCCTATTTGACCAGAGTCTTTGGGTCTGCGATCGGCCAGTTGAGCCATCCGAAAATTCAATTGTGCCAAGTCCAGAGGCAGGCCAGTCAGATTAGCCAAAGCCCCAATGCCGGGTAAATTGGATAGTCCGGACAGTAAAGAAGTATCTATCGGTACGGGAATACCCAACGGAGTTCCAATAACAACTGTCCCCCCTCCATTAAATGTCTGACTGTCGTTGTAGCCAGTAAAGTCAATGTTTGCGCCACCAACGCTGAGCACACCAGGGTTGATCGGAGCACCCTGGAAATTACAATTCAACAAATCAGCCTGTGAGAAGAAAGTCCCGCAGCCGTCCGCTACTACTTTTTCGTGGTTTAGCTGTATGAATCCTTCCAGCGAGAGCGAATCTGTCGCCTGAAGGTTTGCAGAGATCTGAGGAATCGGCAAAAACACTTCTTTCAACTGCGCACCTGGGCGACGAAGTGCAGCCGAGTCAAAGTTGGAATATTGGTTCACCCCCCCCAACACAAACAAGGCCTCACCCCATGTCACCACCTGATTACCGATTTTCAAGGTCAGCGGCTTGCCCAAGGGCTCATAATTGCCAAAGAAGTAAGCATCCAGAAACTGCGCATCTTCAAATTTTGTACCTTTGTCAAACCCGTTGTCATTCAAAGGTTCATTGGGTCGAAATCCGTTGTTGGATGACCCATGTGGCACCCTGTTGCTTCTATTGTGAAAATCCGAGAAAGCTTTGGCTCGAATGAAAACACCGTAGTTGTCTTTTTTAAGTTCAAGCTCACCTACAGCTTTGGCCACCGCGTTGAATACATCACCCTTGCTGTAATTCAAGTTGCCGTCGTCGACCGTACCACTCGAAGCCTTACCACCATTGCCTATAAACACCAAGGACTCATCAGCGTCTTTGGTTCTCATGGAAGCTCCAACAGTCACCTCCATGGCCCAACGGCCTTCAATACCGACAGGTCCCTCAAAGGAGCCCGCGGCCAAAGAGAAGCCATGCATGGGCATCAGCGCAGATAGAACAGCAAATTTCAGTGTGGAATTCTTGGGCAGAAAACCGGCCATTTATGTCTCCTCAGGGCCTTTTTGGCCTCTTGAATAGATAGTGCGATAACCAATCTAAAGTGTGTAATAGTTACCCCTCATACTAAGACACACTCCATTTAGATTCACAAATCGAACAATACCCACAAGAAATAGAAAAGCACTTGCAAAAATCCATGTAACTTGTGAGTAAATTTCGATTCCCACTGTGCGCCCAAGTTTAGATTTGCGCAAGAAACAGATTGCACCAACACGCCGTAAGAACCACACTGACAAAGTGAATAACCATTCAGAACATTGCCGTGAGACAATTTGAAACCCACAAGCAATACCAACTCATCGCGAGAGCAATTAAGGTTCTGGAGCAACATGCAAACAGTTTTGCGATAGAACACAATGGCGTCGAACCCAAGTTAGCCATACTGGCCGAGCACCTGAACACCTCTCCATTTCACTTACAACGCACCTTCACTGAATGGGCGGGAATCAGTCCAAAACAGTTTTTTCATTGTCTGCAAAAAGACCATGCGCGCAAACTGATTTCCTCGGGGAAAAGTGTGCTTCAAACCACCACCGAACTTGGCCTCTCAAGCAGCAGTAAAATTCATCATCTGATGTTGAAGTTCGAAGCGCTTACGCCGGGCGAGATCAAAAATAAAGGACTGAATCAGGTATTCACGATTGGGCAAGCACTCAGTCCGTTCGGCCAAGTGTTCATTTGCCTCACAGACAAAGGCATCAATAGCCTTGAATTTGAATCTGACGAGTTAACTTATGATGTCTGGAAAAGGGAAATCACAGAACTGTATCCCAAAGCGACAATTGTGGAGTCACGCTCGAAAACCGAGCCATTGATTGCCACAATTTTTGACCTCTCTAACCACCAAACCTGCCATTTACCTTTGCATCTGCGCGGCACACCATTCCAACTTCAGGTCTGGCAGGCTTTGATCCACCTACCTCTGGGGCACCTCAAGAGCTATCAGCAAATTGCAAGCTCCATCGGCAAACCATCTGCCAGCCGCGCCGTGGGAAGCGCGATTGCCAAAAATCCAGTCGCGTTTCTAATCCCGTGTCATCGTGTCATTCAGGCCACAGGTGAGTTGGGCCAATATCGCTGGCAAAGTGAACGCAAGAAAGCCCTGCATCTGTGGGAGCAGGGCAAAACAGCTGCAGCAATCAACGCCTCTTGAGCAAGCCGTCGTCAATCATTTGCGCAAAATGATCGCACAAGGTTTCCATCAACGGCCTGTAACTCACGCCCAACAAATTGACAGAACGACCGTTGTCGAAACGCAAGTGATAACCCACATTCTTCTGAATAAACTCGCGACTCACCCCGGCTGCAATTGGTGCAACAAGCTTCACCAAAAACTTGGGCAACTGCTTAGTAGGCAATGGGTACTTGGGGAACCGCGCTCGCAAAATCGTCGCCATTTGCAACAAACTGGCGGTGTGCGCACTCAAAATATAGCGCCCCTCCGCATCAGGGTTGAATCCTGCCAACACATGCGCCTTTGCCACCTCTCTAACATCGACAATCCCGAACTCGAGCATAGGAACTCCCGTACGCTGCCTTCCACTGCCCAAGTCGCGCATTACGTCAATACTCGTTGATTGGGTTTGCGTGGTCAATGAAGGCCCCATCACCAAACTCGGATTGATTGTTACCAAATCCCAGCGTGATTGATTTTGCTGAATATCCCAGGCTTTGCGCTCAGCCATCACCTTTGAATAAGAATAAGGTTGGTGCCCTTCGCTGCTTGTGTTATTCCAAAGACGCTCAGTGAAAATTCCGCCTGGTGCTTTTAAAATTTCGACTGCATCCCCATAAATGGAAGCAACCGAACTGGTCAATACCACCCTGCGAACCGTCTCCACCTCGTTGCAAGATTTCAACACATTCTCTGTTCCTTCTACAGCAGGACGAATCAACGCCTCATTCGGATCGGAAAACCCCTTGATCACAAAAGGAGAGGCAGTATGAATCACCAATTCACAGCCTTCAATGGCCGCCCTAAAACTTCCAGGCTGAATTAAATCGGCATCAAATAATTTCAATGTTCCTTTGGTCCCGTCCGTCAGCTTCCAAAGGTGTGCAACCGAACTGGCTTTGTTTGAATCACGCACCGTCGCATGCACCGTAAACCCTTGATCGAGCAGATCCTTCACAATCCAACTGGCGATATATCCTGAAGCCCCCGTAACACAGACCGGCTTGTTCTTGTCAATTGCTACCATCGTCATCATCCCGCGTTCAAATTGTGTTTAATATAAAGCATCACCCATGACCAGCACTGCCCGTGCGCACTACTGTAGCACCTCATGAAACCAACATTACGTTATCTACGCACCCTTAAAATCATCCCGCTAATCCTCTTGGGCGGTTGCTCCGCGCTCGAAGTGGTCAACTCGGTCTCAAAAATTTATGTCGCAGAAGTAAAACAAAACATTGAATTCGGCGCAAATCCCAAGCTGAAATACGATCTCTACCTGCCCAACCATCCCAATGAGGAATTCAGCAATACTCCTGTTATCGTTTTCTTTTATGGCGGCAGTTGGAACAGGGGCGACAAATCCGAATATGAGTTTGTGGGGCGACGCCTCGCATCCATGGGCTATATCACTGCAGTACCCAACTACCGCTTGTATCCAGAAGTGCAGTACCCTGATTTTTTAGTGGATGGCGCCCAAAGCATTGCTCACCTGAAAAAGGAACTTCAAAAACCAGAGTACAAAAACCTGAATCCAGCACAGCAATACGTGTTGATGGGTCACAGCGCAGGGGCCTACAATGCCGCAATGCTCGCACTCGACCCTCGCTGGCTTAGTGCTGCTGGCCTAGAACATCGCACGAGCGTTAATGGATTAATCGGTCTGGCTGGCGCCTACAATATTTATCCAATCAAAGACACTGATGTGCAGCCTGTCTTCAATCACCCAAATTACCCCCCAAGATCTCAACCGATCGACTATGCTGACAAAAGCAATGTTCCTACATTACTTCTAGCGCCCCAAACAGACACCCTAGTCAGCATTGAGCGAAATACCCATGCACTACAACGAGCATTAGCCTCGGCGGGCAATCAATCCAAAGTGGAAAGTATTGAAGGGACAGACCATGTCACCTTGATTGGCACCCTCTCTCCTCTCCTGTTTTTCAAAGGAAGCACCGCCAAGCCGATTGAAGAATTCATGCGGCAACTGAATAAATCAAGTTCCGAAAAAACCGTTAGCGCCACTCACCGCTAGAGAGTCGGCCCTAAAAACTCAATTGACCTAGGCTTTGGCTTGGAATGATACTTGTAAGTTACACAAATACTTACAACAACGAGACAAGCCAAAATATGTTTAAAAAAACAAACATCGTTTCTGTGCCAAGAAACGTAGGATCAGTTACAGAAATCGACTCAAAAGCAGAAACCAGCCCCTACGATGTCAGCATGACGCGAGACAACGTGGAAGCCATATGGAGCAGCGTTGAAAGCTTCTACCGAACTGGCTTGCAACCTGGGATGACTATGGTTATTCGCCGTCAAGGCGAAATCGTACTCAAACGTTCAATCGGACACGCTCGAGGCAACCCTCCTCCAAACCATCCTGATCAAGATGTCGACCAAGTGTTAATGACACCCGACACACCGATTTGTCTGTTCTCGGCTTCTAAAGCCATTACCGCCATGCTCATTCACAAATTGTGCGAGCAAGGGAAACTCGAACTCAACGACAACATCGGAAAATACATTCCGGAATTTGCTTGCAATGGAAAAGAAAATATCACCATCGCACAAGTATTGTCGCATCGAGCTGGCGTTCCTCAGATACCAATAAGCAATCCTCACCCATCTTTGCTTTTCAAATGGGACAGCGTGATTGATCTGATCAACTCTGGCTATACGAACAGAGGCGATGGCAGTCAACAGGCTTATCACGCTATCGTCGGTGGTTATATCTTGGGGGAATTGGTGAAAAGAATTACCGGTAAATCAGTGGAATCTGCTTTGCAAGAATTCATCGCAAAACCGCTCGGTGCAAAATACCTCACCTATGGCCTCCACAAAAAGCACCAAGAACTGGCCGCGTACAACTACAGCACAGGTGCCACACCAGTATTTCCTATCAACGTATTGGCGAAACGCGCACTGAACATTGAATTTGAGAAAATAGCTACCATTTCAAATAGCCCAGGCTTCATGGATGCAAGTATTCCTGCTGGAAACATCTATGGCACCGCCGACGAGGTGAGCCGGTTCTATCAAATGATGCTGGATGGTGGTGTTTACAACGGCAATCAAGTTTTTGAAGAAAGTACCGTTAAACTGGCCACCCGACCAGCGGGACCGCTGACTATTGATCAAACACTTATGATCCCGATTCGGTTCTCGACTGGATTCATGCTCGGAGAAAACATTTTTTCCTTATTTGGTATTAAAGCCAAAAAGGCATATGGGCACCTGGGCCTAATCAATATCGTTACTTGGGCAGATCCTTCAAGAGATATCTCTGTGGCATTTCTAAATACGGGTAAATCACTTGATCCTCGTTCCCTCCCTGCCCTTGGGAAAGTATTGGTATCGGTTACCACCAACTGCAGTGTCCTCAGATAGACCCTGTCTTATTTGCGCCTCAGATAGACCCTGTCTTATTTGCGCTGAAGCGTGATGGAAACAAAAAACCAGCCCATTTTTGGGGCTGGTTTTTTTGTAACTTAAACATCAATAATTTAATCGCAGTAGGAGCACAGTATTGATCTGAAATAAAAAACCCCGCCATCTGAGCAGAAGAGCGGGGTTTTTCGGTATTGGAGAGCCTGACGATGTCCTACTTTCACATGCGAATGCACACTATCATCGGCGCTAAGGCGTTTCACGGTCCTGTTCGGGATGGGAAGGGGTGGTACCACCTTGCTATGGTCGTCAGGCAAAGAGGGTTGGCTGTAAGTGCGGTGCCTTGATTGCACTTACTTGTTAGCTAACCAGCGTTGCGGCTGATTGGCTCGATTTGGAACTGATGAGTTATCTTTGAGACAGCGCTGCTATCTTGTTGATGCGTGTTGCGGGTATATCTATATCTAACAAACTACCTTGGTTTTCATTCGGGTTTTACCCCGAGGTAGATTTACTGTGTTGTTTCATGTGCGTATCTTTTAAGCAAGGCTCAATGCTATAGAGCCAAGCCGCACGGGCAATTAGTACTGGTTAGCTTAATGCATTACTGCACTTCCACACCCAGCCTATCAACGTCGTGGTCTTCAACGGCCCTTCAGGAGGATCAAGTCCTCAGGGAAATCTTATCTTAAGGCAAGTTTCACGCTTAGATGCTTTCAGCGTTTATCTCTTCCGTATTTAGCTACCCGGCAATGCCACTGGCGTGACAACCGGTACACCAGAGATACGTCCATTCCGGTCCTCTCGTACTAGGAACAGCCCCCTTCAAATTTCCAACGCCCACGGCAGATAGGGACCAAACTGTCTCACGACGTTTTAAACCCAGCTCACGTACCTCTTTAAATGGCGAACAGCCATACCCTTGGGACCGGCTACAGCCCCAGGATGAGATGAGCCGACATCGAGGTGCCAAACACCGCCGTCGATGTGAACTCTTGGGCGGTATCAGCCTGTTATCCCCAGAGTACCTTTTATCCGTTGAGCGATGGCCCTTCCATACAGAACCACCGGATCACTATGTCCTGCTTTCGCACCTGCTCGACTTGTCAGTCTCGCAGTCAAGCACGCTTATGCCATTGCACTATCAGTACGATGTCCGACCGTACTTAGCGTACCTTCGAGCTCCTCCGTTACTCTTTAGGAGGAGACCGCCCCAGTCAAACTGCCCACCATGCACGGTCCCCGACCCAGATAATGGGTCAAGGTTAGAACCTCAAACAGATCAGGGTGGTATTTCAAGGATGGCTCCATGAGAACTGGCGTTCCCACTTCAAAGCCTCCCACCTATCCTACACAAACCGGTTCAAAGTCCAATGCAAAGCTACAGTAAAGGTTCATGGGGTCTTTCCGTCTAGCCGCGGGGAGATTGCATCATCACAAACACTTCAACTTCGCTGAGTCTCAGGAGGAGACAGTGTGGCCATCGTTACGCCATTCGTGCAGGTCGGAACTTACCCGACAAGGAATTTCGCTACCTTAGGACCGTTATAGTTACGGCCGCCGTTTACTGGGACTTCAGTCAAGAGCTTGCACCCCATCATTTAATCTTCCAGCACCGGGCAGGCGTCACTCCCTATACGTCCACTTTCGTGTTTGCAGAGAGCTGTGTTTTTATTAAACAGTCGCAGCCACCATTTTATTGCAACCCCTTCACCCTTCCATTGTTCATGGTCAAGCTACAAGGGCGTACCTTCTCCCGAAGTTACGGTACCAATTTGCCGAGTTCCTTCTCCTGAGTTCTCTCAAGCGCCTTAGAATACTCATCCCGCCCACCTGTGTCGGTTTGCGGTACGGTCAACGTGTAACTGAAGCTTAGAGGCTTTTCTTGGGACCACTTCCAATGGGTTCATAGCCGTAGCTACTTCCCCCCACACCCTTGAGTATATGACAGCCGGATTTGCCTAACTGTCCTCTATGATGCAGGGACCAGGATATCCAACACCTGGACCACTTTCCACGATCCGTCCCCCCATCGCATTACACGTCGGTGCAGGAATATTAACCTGCTTCCCATCGACTACGCATTTCTGCCTCGCCTTAGGGGCCGACTAACCCTACGCCGATGAACGTTGCGTAGGAAACCTTGGGCTTACGGCGACAGAGCCTTTCACTCTGTTTATCGCTACTCATGTCAGCATTCGCACTTCTGATACCTCCAGCATGCTTTACAACACACCTTCGCAGGCTTACAGAACGCTCCCCTACCACATACACTTACGTGTACATCCGCAGCTTCGGTTATCTGCTTAGCCCCGTTACATCTTCCGCGCAGGACGACTCGATCAGTGAGCTATTACGCTTTCTTTAAAGGGTGGCTGCTTCTAAGCCAACCTCCTGACTGTTTTAGCCTTCCCACTTCGTTTTCCACTTAGCAGATATTAGGGACCTTAGCTGGCGGTCTGGGTTGTTTCCCTCTTGACACCGGACGTTAGCACCCGATGTCTGTCTCCCGAGATTGCACTTACAGGTATTCGGAGTTTGCCATGGTTTGGTAAGTCGCGATGACCCCCTAGCCATAACAGTGCTCTACCCCCTGTAGTGAGACTCGAGGCACTACCTAAATAGTTTTCGGGGAGAACCAGCTATTTCCAGATTTGTTTAGCCTTTCACCCCTATCCACAGCTCATCCCCTAACTTTTCAACGTTAGTGGGTTCGGTCCTCCAGTTGGTGTTACCCAACCTTCAACCTGGCCATGGATAGATCATCTGGTTTCGGGTCTACACCCAGCGACTAGACGCCCTATTCGGACTCGCTTTCGCTACGCCTTCCCTACTCGGTTAAGCTTGCCACTGAATGTAAGTCGCTGACCCATTATACAAAAGGTACGCCGTCACGGAACAAGTCCGCTCCGACTGTTTGTATGCACACGGTTTCAGGATCTATTTCACTCCCCTCCCGGGGTTCTTTTCGCCTTTCCCTCACGGTACTAGTTCACTATCGGTCAGTCATGAGTATTTAGCCTTGGAGGATGGTCCCCCCATGTTCAGACAGGGTTTCTCGTGCCCCGCCCTACTTGTCGTACGCCTAGTTCCACAATCGAGTTTTCACATACAGGGCTATCACCTTCTATGGCCGGACTTTCAAGACCGTTTTGTTAACTCAAATGCTAAATCGTACAGGCTGTTCCAATTTCGCTCGCCACTACTCTCGGAATCTCGGTTGATTTCTTTTCCTCTGGGTACTTAGATGTTTCAGTTCTCCAGGTTCGCCTCGCACAGCTATGTATTCACTGTGCGATACCCCTAAAAGGGTGGGTTTCCCCATTCGGACATCTACGGATCAAAGCTTGTTTGCCAGCTCCCCGTAGCTTTTCGCAGGCTACCACGTCCTTCATCGCCTATGACTGCCAAGGCATCCACCATGTGCACTTATTCGCTTGACTCTATAGCGTTAAGCCCTGCTCAAGTTATTCACAAGAACAACACTGTAATCACCATAAAAAGCAAAGTAGTTTGTGTGTATTCTAAATTTCAAGCGCCGGTGCGTATTAGGAACAATACACACCCACTTCTTGAGAAGAACGATGATGCAATCGCATCAATCAAAATATCTACACCTTACGTTCAAAAGGAGTATCTATCTCGATATCTCATCATTTCCAAATTGTTAAAGAACAAGTCCAGATCCTGAAGATCTGGCGACTCTTACAGCCAAATGAATAAACACCTCAGTGCCCAGCACCATGCGCTTATTCATTTGACCGCAAGGGCAATGATTGCATTGCTTACTTGCCAACTTCACTAACAGCCAATCTTTTATTCAAAGACCCGTCATTCACACACTTGATACAAACCAAACCGAGTTGGCAACACACCGTTGGCAGCAAAAACTTGGTGGAGGTGAACGGGATCGAACCGATGACCCCCTGCTTGCAAAGCAGGTGCTCTCCCAGCTGAGCTACACCCCCAGGTGTTTTACAACAACTACTTCAAACCGATGGTGGGTCTGGATGGGCTCGAACCATCGACCCCCGCCTTATCAAGACGGTGCTCTAACCAACTGAGCTACAGACCCCGTAAACTTTTCAGCCCCAGGGCCCTGACCTCTTAGCCAACGCTTTCACATCGAACTGAAAGGCCCTCTTTTTTGCTGCTTGTATCTTCGCGTCTAAACAAACCGATAAGTGTGAGCACTAAAACCAAACAAATTCAAGACTTGATCTACTTCTCTTTCTCTAGAAAGGAGGTGATCCAGCCGCACCTTCCGATACGGCTACCTTGTTACGACTTCACCCCAGTCATGAATCCTACCGTGGTGACCGTCCTCCTTGCGGTTAGACTAGCCACTTCTGGTAGAACCCACTCCCATGGTGTGACGGGCGGTGTGTACAAGACCCGGGAACGTATTCACCGCGGCATTCTGATCCGCGATTACTAGCGATTCCGACTTCACGCAGTCGAGTTGCAGACTGCGATCCGGACTACGATCGGTTTTCTGGGATTGGCTCCACCTCGCGGCTTGGCAACCCTCTGTACCGACCATTGTATGACGTGTGAAGCCCTACCCATAAGGGCCATGAGGACTTGACGTCATCCCCACCTTCCTCCGGTTTGTCACCGGCAGTCTCATTAGAGTGCCCTTTCGTAGCAACTAATGACAAGGGTTGCGCTCGTTGCGGGACTTAACCCAACATCTCACGACACGAGCTGACGACAGCCATGCAGCACCTGTGTGCAGGTTCTCTTTCGAGCACCAATCCATCTCTGGAAAGTTCCTGCCATGTCAAGGGTAGGTAAGGTTTTTCGCGTTGCATCGAATTAATCCACATCATCCACCGCTTGTGCGGGTCCCCGTCAATTCCTTTGAGTTTTAACCTTGCGGCCGTACTCCCCAGGCGGTCAACTTCACGCGTTAGCTACGTTACCAAGGAAGTAAATCCCCAACAACTAGTTGACATCGTTTAGGGCGTGGACTACCAGGGTATCTAATCCTGTTTGCTCCCCACGCTTTCGTGCATGAGCGTCAGTGTTATCCCAGGGGGCTGCCTTCGCCATTGGTGTTCCTCCACATATCTACGCATTTCACTGCTACACGTGGAATTCCACCCCCCTCTGACACACTCTAGTCGTGCAGTCACAAATGCAATTCCCAGGTTAAGCCCGGGGATTTCACACCTGTCTTACACAACCGCCTGCGCACGCTTTACGCCCAGTAATTCCGATTAACGCTTGCACCCTACGTATTACCGCGGCTGCTGGCACGTAGTTAGCCGGTGCTTATTCTTCAGGTACCGTCATCCCCCTAGGGTATTAGCCCAAAGGATTTCTTCCCTGACAAAAGTGCTTTACAACCCGAAGGCCTTCTTCGCACACGCGGCATTGCTGGATCAGGGTTTCCCCCATTGTCCAAAATTCCCCACTGCTGCCTCCCGTAGGAGTCTGGGCCGTGTCTCAGTCCCAGTGTGGCTGATCGTCCTCTCAGACCAGCTACTGATCGTCGCCTTGGTAGGCCTTTACCCTACCAACTAGCTAATCAGCCATCGGCCGCTCCAATAACGTGAGGCCTTGCGGTCCCCCACTTTCCCCCTCAGGGCGTATGCGGTATTAATCCGGCTTTCGCCGAGCTATCCCCCATTACTGGGCACGTTCCGATGTATTACTCACCCGTTCGCCACTCGTCAGCGGAGCAAGCTCCCTGTTACCGTTCGACTTGCATGTGTAAGGCATGCCGCCAGCGTTCAATCTGAGCCAGGATCAAACTCTTCAGTTTAATCTCTGCAAAATTTACTAAACTCGACGGAGTAGATGTTTATAAAAGCCTTGACAGCTTTCACATTCATTTACTTTATTCCGTGAGCACTAACTCTGAATCGTGATTCAAAGTCATTCTTTTTGAGAAAAGAACAAACCTTAAACCCATCTGGTCAGTGCCCACACTTATCGGCTGTTAACTTGTTAAAGATCGCTTCGAAATTTCTGCTAACCTTGCTGCTCTTCGGTACTACTTAAAACCTTGAAGAACCGCTTGTTTGCTTCGTTTCGTGCTGCTTGTCGTGCAGCAGAGAAACGAGATTATGCACATCATCTTTCCAACTGTCAAACACTTTTG
>LFEF01041360.1_pt6 | contig 17350 bp, 15 predicted proteins | sample 619371 | NCBI WGS metagenome assembly LFEF01 (sample SAMN03014291, study PRJNA259931) | freshwater metagenome | biome: lake; feature: waterbloom | place: China: Taihu Lake | collected 2006-08 | depth 0 m m
CGTATCGGCCGCCCGCACCCCCATGGGCGGTTTTCAGGGCAGCATGTCTGGTTTCACCGCCAGCGAACTGGGCGCACACGCCATTCAACAAGCCGTGCTGCGTGCCGGGCATCCCACCCTCTCTGAAAAAGTGGATGAAGTGATCATGGGATGCGTACTACCTGCTGGCCAGGGGCAAGCGCCAGCACGCCAGGCCGCGCTTACTGCAGGTTTGCCATTGAGCAGCGCCTGCACCACCATCAACAAAATGTGTGGCTCGGGCATGAAGGCCATTATGATGGCGCATGACAGCCTGCTTGCCGGTAGTGCCGAAGTGGCAGTGGCTGGCGGCATGGAAAGCATGAGCAATGCACCCTACCTGCTGCCCAAAGCTCGTGGCGGAATGCGCATGGGCCACGGGCAGGTAATGGACCACATGTTCCTGGATGGTCTTGAAGATGCGTACGAGAAAGGCCGATTGATGGGCACTTTCGCAGAAGAATGCGCTGACCAGTACAGCTTTACCCGCCAGGCGCAAGATGAATTCGCCATTCGCTCGCTGGCCCGCGCTAAACAAGCCACGGAAGACGGGAGTTTTCAGTGGGAAATTGCTCCAATCGAAGTGGTCAGCCGCAAAGGCACGGAAGTCGTCAGCACCGATGAACAGCTCCTGAAAGCAGACCCGGCCAAGATCCCCACGTTGAAACCTGCCTTTCGACGTGATGGCGGCACAGTCACTGCTGCCAACAGTTCATCCATTTCCGACGGCGCCGCCGCTGTAGTGATGATGAAACAAAGCCACGCAGAAAAACTGGGTATCAGGCCTTTGGCGCGCATACTGGGGCACAGCACCCATGCACAAAAGCCAAGTTTGTTTACCACCGCGCCGGTTGGTGCGTTACAAGGGCTGTTTGAAAAAATCGGCCTGAACGCCGCACAGGTTGATTTGTTTGAAATCAACGAAGCATTTGCTGTGGTGACCATGGCTGCAATGGCTGACTTGAATCTGCCTGCAGACAAAGTGAATATTCACGGCGGCGCGTGTGCTTTGGGTCACCCCATTGGTGCCAGCGGAGCCCGAATTGTATGTACCTTGATCGGTGCATTGAAAAAGACAAACGGAAAAATCGGCGTGGCCAGTTTGTGCATTGGCGGTGGCGAAGCCACGGCACTGGCGATCGAACTGATCTAAAAAGATCGAGAGACAAAAATGATGGAAAGTGTTGTTTACTTTTTGCTGGCTGCCGCCCTGGCGGTGCCCCTGTTCAAGAAATTGGGTTTGGGCGCAATCTTGGGTTACCTTGCAGCCGGCGTGGTCATTGGCCCCCAAGTACTGGGGCTGATCGACGACCCGGAAAAGGCGCTGCACTTCTCTGAAATTGGCGTCATCTTGCTGCTGTTTGTCATTGGGCTGGAACTGGAACCCGCCAAGCTTTGGGCCATGCGTGCCCAGGTGCTGCTGTTAGGCTCGGGTCAATTGCTGATTACAGCAGGCATCATCTACGGTGTGTTGGCTTTTCTGTTCGAAATGAATGGCAATGCTGCGCTGGTGATCGCTCTGGCACTGGGCCTCTCCTCCACCGCATTCGCCATTCAGTTGATGGCTGACAAAGGCATCTTGGGCAATGAGGATGGCCGGCGTGGTTTTTCAATGCTGCTGTTTCAGGACCTGGCAGTGGTGCCCATCCTGTTTGCTGTACAAGCCCTGGCGCCCATCGAGCCCGATACCGACCCTGGTCAATGGTGGCTTGCACCTGCAGCCATCCTTGGTTTGATTGTATTCGCTCGCTATCTCATCAACCCGGCGCTGCAATTTTTGTCCCGCTACGGCGGACGTGAAATCATGACGGTGGTGGCCTTGTTGATTGTCTTGGGCGCTGCGGTGGTCATGGAACATGCCAACCTGTCCATGGGTTTGGGTGCCTTTATGGCTGGCATGATGCTAGCCAACTCTTCCTTTCGACATCAACTCGAGGCCGACGTAGAGCCCTTCAAGGGCTTAAGCCTGGGTCTGTTTTTTATCTCGATTGGCATGACCTTGAATTTCGGCTTGCTGATTGAATCGCCCCTGACTGTGATGTTTGGCACCCTGGGACTGATGGCATTGAAAGCAGGAGTCATCATTGGGCTGGTTATGCTGGCAGGCGTTCCCTTCCCTCGTGGCCTGATGCTGGGCTTGATGCTGTGCCAGGGTGGTGAATTCGGTTTCGTGATTATGGCCCAAGCCATGGACTTGCGCTTGCTGAGCGAAGGTACAGCAGGTATGGTCAATTTGATGATTGGCATCTCAATGGCACTGACTGCACCCGCAGTGTTGTGGTTTGAGAAATTCACCGACAAACAGATCGCCAAAGCCCCGGAAAACATCGAGAAGTTTGACAGCAGCGAATCGGAAGCATTGATTCTCGGTTTCGGACGTTTTGGCCAGGTGACTGGTCGCATTCTGGCAGCCAACCAAATTCACTTCACCGCACTGGACAAAAACGCCGAACACATTGAGTTCGTAAAAAAATTCGGCAATCAAGTGTATTACGGTGACGCGTCTCGGGCTGAAGTACTGGAAGCGGCAGGGATTTCCAAGGTACGTACCGTCATTGTTGCGATCGACGACCCAAAAATGACTCAAGCGATCGTCGAGTTTATTGTTCATCACTACCCGAAAATCACCATCATCGCCCGCGCCCACAACCGCAATGACTATCTTGCCTTGAAAGCGGCGGGTGCACATTCGGTGGTTCGTGAATTATTCGCAGGCGCACTGGAAGCAGCCACCGAGGCACTTCATGCCCTGGGTTACAGCGACGGCCAAGCGATGCAAAAAGCCGAAACATTCAAACAACACGATGAAAGCCTGCTCAACAAGCAGGCCAAGGTACTGGGCGACAGCGAGAAAGTCATTGAGATTGGTCGACAGGGACGCGAGGAACTCGAAGCCATCTTCCAGCAAGATCAACGGGCAGCAACTAGAAGCTAACATGGAAATTCTTCAATTTTTCAGAGACCTCGAACCGTCGGTGGAACAGGTTTTCAATTTTCTTGAAGGCCGTCTGGGCAAGCTGATATTGTCCATCGCCATTTTGATGTTGGCTGCCACCATCAACCGCTTGATGCACTGGCGACTCCTACGAGAGACAAAAGCCACACCACCCCAAACCGGCAATGTACGGGCTACATGGGTTCGGCGTAAAAACATTGTTTGGGTCACAGCGCTATTGTTGGTGCTGGCTTTATGGTCGGGACAAATCACAGGTTTTCTGATTTCTTTGGCTGCAATCGGTGGCGCATTGTTGATTGTCAGCAAAGAGTTCATTCTCTGCCTCTGGGGTGCTTTGGTGATTTCATTGAACAAAAGCCTGCGGATCGGTAGCACCATTGAAGTGGGCCAATTCACCGGGCAGCTGGTCAACACCGGTTTTGTCACATTCGAACTGGCTGAAATTGGACCGTCGAAAAAACAGACTGGTCGTCTGCTTTCTCTACCCAACAGTTTGGTATTCACGCAGGCCATGAAAAACCTGTCGGTGTACGGCTCATATGGCATACACCTGATTGACTTTAACTTCGACAAATCGGTGAAAATTCAGGCCGCTGAATCGCTTGCGCTGAAACTGGCCAACGAGGCAGGCAAACACTGGATCGATGAGGCCGAGCGCCATTTCTCTGCTGTAGAACGCGACAATTTCGTGGACTTGCCCAAGGCAAGGCCTGAAGTCTTCTGGGCGAGCGTAGACGAAAAATGTTTGCGCATGACCTTGCGCTTTGCCTGTCCATTGAACAAACGCGGGCAGCTTGAAAAATCTATCGTGAAACGATTCTGGGTTGAATACTCGGAAATGGCACCTCCCATGCCAGCACAGAGTCAGCAGAATACTCAGCAGTCTTCAATGGCCAACACCACGTCTTGAATTAATGTGGCCCGCTTTTTGTCATCAATCAAATCAAGCGGGTCGGTCAAATTCAGAAAACGTGAACACTCCACTGCAGGCGATACCAGGTAACCCTGTGCATAATCCACACCAAGTTCTTTCACTTCTCGCAAGGTGTGTAGATCCTCTACCCACTCGGCTACACACTTGCAACCCAGGTCATGGGCCAAGCCCACAATGGCGGTAATCACAGCATGGCTTTCGGTGCTGTGGCAAATATTCTTCACGATAGTCCCGTCAATCTTGATCACGTCTGCATGCAGGTCCATCGCGTACCTGAAATTGCTGTACCCCGCACCAAAGTCATCCAGCGCGATACGCACGCCCATACCTCTGACTTGCTCAATGAAGCTCTGCACGGCCTGTAGATTGATCACCGAACCTACCTCGGTAATCTCCAGACACAGTTTGGACGCATGCTGTTGATGCGCCTGAATCAACGCCAATGTATCCTGAAGAAATGTTTCATCATTCAAGGAGCCCGGCGATACATTAATGCTCAGGACGCTCAACTTGTTCAATTGCTTTGCATGTTGAGCGAGAAAATCAAGTGATCGGCTTAACACCCAATTGTCCAAAAATGCCGTGTACCCTCCTCGCTCGCAGGCCTCAATCAAGAATCCTGCCGATGCAAGCTTCCCATTGTCATCCTTGATCCTTAACAAGGCCTCAGCGTAGAGAGAACCATTGGACTCGTTGATGGCCAGTATGGGTTGCCACGCCAAAGTCAAGCCAGCGGGCAATTGTTGATCATCCAGTCGGCGTATGGTTCTGGATTGGTCCAGCAACCTACGGGTCTGATTCTGCTCAAAAACAATCCTCTCCACCTTGCTGTTGCGTTTCGCTTTCAGCTTCGACTCCCGCATGGACATCTCAACGGTCTCCATCACATCGAGCACATTGTCCACCAGACCCTGAAATACCACCGTGGCGAGCACGGCCGTTTGAATGCTGCGGCCATCCAGTTGAAAAGGCACCGAATCAAGCCGATGTAAAAATGCATTGAAGGCCTGTTCCGCTTGCTCAAGGTCGCTCTGGTGAATCATGATTGAGAACTGATCAACATGCAGCCGTGCTATATCGCCGTGGGCATTCATGTGCCGATATAACTCTGTATAAAACGCCTGCAACAACTGATCCGAAACTGCAAGACCATAGGCGCTGATCAAACGTGAAAACTGCTGAATATCGACACAAAAAAAAGTGAAACTGGCGGTGCGTCTGCTCAGCTTGTTGTGGATCGTGTTTTGCAAACCCCGGCGGTTTAATGCACCAGTCAATTCATCGTGTGTGGCCTGGTACTGCAAAGCCAGTTCGCGGTCTTTTCTGGCTGTGAAATCGCACACGACCCCCACAAGTTCCTGGTGATCGCGACTCACCACCAATTCATACCAACGAGTTTGTCCTTCGCTACCCAACACAGGCATTTCCCGCCTGGATGATTTCCCTGGATGTTCTAGCAAGTTAAACAGGGCAGCAAGTCGCTGCGGCTGCAGAAAGTCGAGTGTAGGACTTCCGTCACGGTTCAGAAAAAGGTCGGTAAACTGTTTGTTGAAGTGAATCAGTTGACCGTGACGCGTGCAAGTGAACATCGCCGAGGGTGCAATATCGAAAACACTCTCAAGGCGCTCGTGGGCCTGCTTGACTGCCTGCGCTGCCAACTGTTGCTGCCGTTGTGTTTTCCTTAAAAACTCAGCCAAAGCCACAGCAGTCATCACACTGGCCAGTACCGTGACTGAAGCACTGTTGAAATACTGTAACAAGAAGCGTTGATCAAACCAGGCCGACAATACTTCTGCCACAGCACCAGTGAGTGATATCAGCATGGCAGCGAGATAATAAATCGCTACTCGGTCACGTTTTTCGAGAAAATTTTGAATCACGACCCACGCTACAGCCGAGGCCGCCACCAAACTGATGGGCCAGAACAGTTCGAGAAAAGTCCGGTAAGGGGAAAAAAGCGCCAATACCGTCAAAAGAGCACTGGCGCATTGCAAGGCTCTCAGAACTCCCAACCAAGAATCGCGTCGAATGTTCTCAAACAGATGCCACACAATCAGCACCGTCGAAGTAAAGTACATGGCCAAGGCCAACATTCGAGCCCGCATGAGCGGCTCAGATTCAAGGTCAAAACCAAAGATTGAATGGTCCCAACCTTCGGACAAAGCCACCAATCGAAGACTGGCAAACAGCCAGAATCCATAAATGACAAACAGGGCGCTGCGGGTCATGAATGCAGCGACTGCTACCATGCCAATCATCAGATAAAGCACACCCTCCAGAAAACTTTGCCGACGTTCAGAAATGACAGTCGCTGCATTGAAGTTTCCGGCAGTCTGTAAACCAATTTCGAGACTTGCTGGCCCAATGAACTTGAACTGACAAAGCACACCTTGCAAGCCAGTGCTATTTACAAGATGCGCTGATACCGCCCGCCCCTGATTGGCCTCCAGTTGAATTTCCTGCAAGCTGCCGCTTTGCATGGCCAACCAACACGAAGACTGCACAAGATGCCGCGACCTGAAGAAAATTTTCTCGTGCTGTTGTGCCATGGTTTGCGACACACTTGCGTAAACCCAAAAAGGTGTCTCGTTCAGATGAGTGCGCAATACAGGCAGCTCGGGTTGATTTTTGAGTTGTTCAATCACACTGAACAAGCTGCCGTGTACCTCATTGTCCGAGAGACTTGAGAATGCCAGCGGCACCTCGTCGGGGCTGTTCTCCTCCAGAACCGATAGATTCACAAAAGACACAATCAGAAAAAAACTCAACAAAACCACCGAGAGGAATGGCACCCAGGATATTCTCTGAAAAGAGTCGGCGACAGCTACAGGCATGACAATCATCCAATGGACCGCACTTGTTGTTGGGTTTCCAGTTGCAAGGTACGCATCTGAATGTTTTGCAGCAAATCCGGATGCGAACTTGCGAAATAAACTGAATGGAGCGGATTTGCACTGAGCAACCAACGTGCTTCAATGTGAAATACATCAAACCAGAGAATTCGATGGGGAATCATGCCGATGTGTTTCATCTCTACAAACTCATTGGGCTGTAGCACATCATCAAGTTCGAATCGTCGGTATTGCCTGTCCACCGGATAACGCACACACAGAAAACAGCGGTCCACCAGCTTGGCCCTGATGTACCAATACGCTGCCTTGATCAGCATCAACCTCAACGTCAAACCATTGGACCGAGCAGGGATGGCCAGCCTTGACACCTCGGCAACTCGACCGGTACTCAGGGCCTTGGGCAATACATACGACTCCTCGAGACGAAGCTGCCGCTGATTGGCAATCTGTACCCGCACCGTACCAATACAACTTCCATCCAGCTTTGAGAACGCCAGCAGTACCACGGAGTCAGGATGAGCATCATCAGCATCGGGTTTGGCCAGCATCTCACCGAGCGACGGAAGATGCCTTCCGTAGGCAAGTTGCCGGGCTTTGGCAGCCAACTCCAGCTCATGCTCGGTTTTCGCAATCGCGATCCAGAACGGTAACAACTGCGAGGTGGAATCGAACAGAAAGTTGACTTCTGAAACACTGGACATGGGATTCTCCGGAGAATGGATTCACATTAAATATTCCACATCCAATTTGCGTCCCCCCGTTCGGGTTAAAGCTCCGGTCACCCCCTATCACCCTGAGGGCCTAGAAATAATCGGTATTCCGAATATCAATACAAGGTTTATTGAGTGTGAGAGAATCTGGCAAAACACAATAAATTCAGGAGATAAAGCAGAATGAAAAAGAAAGAGTTTGACTTGATCGTCTTTGGTGCGACCAGTTTTGTAGGTCAGATCCTGGTGCAGTATTTGTGGAGGCGACATGGCATGAACGGCGAAATCAAATGGGCCATTGCCGGACGGGATGCTGACAAGCTCGCGGTGCTGAAAAACAGACTGGGTGAACAGGCTCGAGAATTGCCAACGATTTTGGCCAATGCCAGCCAAGAAACCGACCTGCAAAACCTGTGTTCAAAAACCAAGGTGGTGGTTTCAACAGTTGGGCCGTATGCCTTGTACGGATCTGGCCTTGTCAAAGTTTGCGCTGAAACCGGCACGGATTACTGTGATCTCACCGGTGAAGTGCAATGGATTGCGCGAATGATTGAAGCCCATGAAGAGACTGCAAAGCAAAGTGGTGCTCGTATCGTGCATTGCTGCGGTTTCGATTCCATTCCCTCTGATCTGGGAGTGCTGTTTCTACAAAAGGCCGCCAGTGTTCAATATGGCGAACCTTGCCAACAAATCCGGATGCGGGTTAGAAAACTGAAAGGAGAATTTTCAGGCGGTACCGTGGCCAGCATGATCAACGTAACGCGCGAAGTTGCTGCAGACCGGTCACTGGCCAAAAAGTTGGCTAACCCATATTTGATTTCACCTGCCCGCCTGGCTGCACGTCAACCCAATGTCAGCTTCGCAGAATTTGATCCAGTGGCCAAGAGCTGGCTGGCTCCCTTTGTCATGGCAGGTATCAACACCCGTGTGGTTCATCGCAGCAACGCTCTGCAAAATTACGGATACGGTAAAGAATTCAAATACGACGAAGCCATGATGACAGGCAACGGGCTCAAAGGCCGAATCACTGCGATGGGACTGGCCAGCGGCATGGCTGGTTTCTTGATTGGTGCTGCACTTCCACCAACCCGTTGGGCACTCGAAAAATTCGTGGTTCCCAAACCTGGTGAAGGACCGAGCGAGACTTCGCAGCAGCGAGGCTCTTATGACCTGCGCTTTTATGGCACCACCAGCAAAGGCAATACCCTGACCGCCAAAGTCACAGGTGACATGGACCCTGGTTATGGTTCAACCGGAAAAATGCTGGGTGAGGCAGCGGTGTGCCTGGCGCTGGACATTCAAAAGCACGCAGGCGGATTCTGGACCCCTGCCTCGTTGATGGGAGAGCAATTGATGAGCCGCTTGCAGCAACACGCTGGGCTCACCTTCGAACTGTTGCAAGATTGAACCACTAAGACACTTCAAACCTGGCCAGCAAACGTCCAAGCTGGTCATACAGCTCCATACGCTGGCCCAGAATATTCCAGCTTCTAACCTGGGCCAGTGTGCTGATTAGTTCACCATCAACATTACCCTCGTTCAAACAGGCCATGCGTGTGGCAGCGACTAGGTTCAATTGAACGAAACGGCCGTCGAGAGTATACGTACCCAACAACTGGTTACACCCACCAGAGCCACTCAAACGACTATTTTCGGAATGAAGCATCAAACCCGGTGCTCTCCCAGATTCGGGTAATACCACTGGCTTGCCATTGAGTTGAACCAGCGTCCAGAACTGGTCTTTCAAATTTGCGGAATGCAAACGTGTAGCGCAATTCCCAAGCGCAATATGTTCATAACGCAGCGGAAGCAAACTAGGTACCAATCGACCACCCTCCATGGAGGGTGCAAGCTTCAAGTGACCATACACTGTGGCCAGCAGAGCCTGCCCAGGCTCATTTCGACGTTCCAGATATTCGCGTTCCAACTTGATATTGTCACCCTGTGCCAGCACTGGAAAACTCAAACCAGAGACGCATTCTGAAAAAAGACCAGCATCCGCGAGGTACACATACTGTCCGCGAAGCGGAAACAACTTCAGGTCAAGTGAGTCAGCCGTCTGGGTACGATTCAGATGGTAATTCAGGTTTGACAAAATGGTGCGCGCTTCCAGATCCAGCATTTCAATAGAATCCGTTGAATTCACCCGGAAATAACGCAGATTTGAGTTTTGCCCCTGCATCACCACGATATTGCCGTAATGCGACATCACCCAACGTCCCAAGTCGCTGGCTTGATTGGGAGGAACTTGCCCCGCGTAGCGCTGGCGGGAAAAGAAAGTACCATCGGACTGCAAGGTAATACTTGTTTCAATTCCCTCACAACTGGCGCAAGGCAAAGTACCTGAAAAAGTGGCAGGCAACTGGGGCAAGGGTACTGGTACCGCAGTCGTTGCATTCGCTGCACCAGGCTGCCAAATCACAAGGGCCATCAAGGTACCCGCAAAGAGTTTCTCGAACATGGGAATTGCTCCAGCGAAGTTGTCCATCCGTGATTATTACATCCAAACATTTGCACTCAAAGTACAAGCTTCATCTCATGGGGGTTTGTTACATGCAATCTGGAACACGTTTTGGCTGGTCACTCTTTGTTTTTTTGCCGTTTGTGTTTGCATGTACGGGTGAGGAACCTACGGCTTTTCCCACCACGCGAACGAATCCGTCAACATTCGAACAGAGGAGTCCCTGCTTTAACAACTCTTGCGCGAGCCTGCAGGAATTGTTGACGATCCCCGATGCAGAAAACATGATTTTCTCGGCTGAAGGCAGGTTGTTTGTGTCAGGCGGGCAATCCGTGATTGAGGTGCTAAAAAATAACGATGACTTCGCGGCTCGAACACTGTCCAGCGGTGTGTGTAACTTCACTGGTTTGGCGATTGCAAGAAACACCCTCTATGCCAATTGTGGTGACGGTACCCTGTGGGCAGGGGCAATGAACAAATCGCCCATGACCATTTCTCCAGTATTTAACTATGAGGGCATGGCACTGCCCAATGGATTAACCAGCAGCGCAGACGGTCAAACATTGTATGCAGTGGATGGACCTGTCGCTACGAACTCCCTGCCCTCGCCCAAAATTGTGAAGCTGAAGATTGCTGCCAATAACCCGCTTCAAGTTGAGAATCAAACAACATGGTTAGACTTGGCGGGTCGCTTTCCAAACGGAATTCAACGTCGGGGAAATCTGCTTTATTTCACGGATTCTGAAATACCAAACCTGGGTCGTTTGAATGTGGTGCCCATCCAAAATGATGGATCGGCAGGTATGCCTTTGGTGCTGGCCACGCTGGAAAACCTGCCTGACGACTTTTCAATTCTTCCCGATGGTTTTGCCGTCACCTACTTTTTTACAGGGCAAGTAATCAAGCTGAATTTTCAAGGTGAGCAAGTAGACGGCTTTAACCCACTGACTTTTTCGACAGGCACCTCACAGGTTATGCAGGGTCGTCCACCACTATTTTCCACCACTGACCTGCTGGTAACTGAAAAAGGAATTCTGGGCGAGCAAAGCAGCCCCATAGGCAATAAATTGACTGTAGTGCGGAAGACAAATAACAACTAGAGACCTCTCACGTGCAGAACTGCAAAAAACACTTGTATTGATAATTATTATCATTTACGATTAATTCTCATTTGAACGAATTGGGAGTTCTTCATGCAGCAGGAAAACTTTACAGCTCAACTGGGTCAATGGCTGGCAGGCAGCGAAAACGGCTCAGTCTATTATTGTCAGGAAACCGAGGTGGTCTCTCTGTGCCTTCATTACATGACCATGCGCTTTGAAGCTACTGCATTCCGGGATTTACTCGGAATGATGGGCTTTGCGCAAGCAGAAATTCAACGGATCAAACAAGCTTTGGAGCACCCCACCCCGCAAAGCCGGAACAGGCGACATGCAGGTGGCGCACTTCACTGATTCATGCAGGAAATAGCCCCATGAAAGCCAGTGTATGTATGAACAAATCGATGGATACCTTGCTGATTGAAAACGACGCCTTGTGCAGACAACTGGCCAAACTGCAGGAACGCGCCAGTGAATTGATTCAGAAACGATCAGCGGAGGTGGAGCAATTGACCACGGTGGTGGAGTACCTCAGTGCGGAACTCCACGACCGTGAGGCGATGATTTTATTTTTACGTGCAAAACTCCAGGAGTTCAGGAAAATCGCTGAACTCCAGTAAGCAGCACCTGATTAATTGGTTTGCAGGTAACCAAAATCAAATTTGTGCGTGTCGTCATCCACTCGCACAGTCACGGTAATGTCTTGCGCACTGCTGGCAGATAACTTTTTAGCCACGATAATTTCACCCTGTGTTTGTTCACCAGGTCGCACCACTTTCGGTTTCAAACTGTACTTCTGAATTCGGTCGAAGTCCGCAAAGGCTTGTTGTACATCAAGCCTGTCATTGAAATCGGTTTGAAACAGAAAACCGCTGCCATGAAAACCTCTGTAAAACGGTGGGTGATAAAACGGGCTGTAAAAAATCGGGGCCCTGAAACCGTAGAAAGAAAGCCGGTTTTGTACGTCCTGAATCTGTGCCTCATAGCTGACCACTGTGGCCGGCTCGCCATTCAAAGTAACCGTAATGTTCTCTGTTGAAAACTCGACAGGAAACTTGCCTTGGTTCACAAAGGTGACGTTGAAGCGCGGATTGTCGAACTGGCGCATTGAGTTGTAGACCGAGCCCACCTGCACCATGTGTTTCTTGCTGGAGCTCAGAGATTCAAACCCCTGGTTTTGAACAGGTACCTGATTCTCTGCAATCACGGGTCGAACGCTGTACATGGAAGCACATGCACTCAAAAGCAAAGAAGCCCCAAGAACCACACCTGTTGACAAGCTGAACATACGCATTTGAATCACCCTTTTGCTACTGGAGTTACCGCACAAACTACCGCCGTGTAAGGCCTGCTTATTTTATCCATATTGCATAGACCGTGATCGACATTCTTGGTTCACGTTTTGCGGGCTGGCACAGTTTCTGCATTGCAGCATTCGTACATGCTGTTTTCGAGTCCAAAGCCGGAAATCGAGACTGCGTGGGAGGGTCAATCGCACCTTTTGAGTGCGCAAGGCTTTCATTTGCAGCAAAAACGGGCAAAGGCGCTCACCATTTGAATGAATCTACTGATTTTTTCAAACGGTGGGCGCTTTTTATTTTGATTTCAAAAAAGAGCCATTCGTCATGAACGACCATGCCAAGCTAAATCTGTTTTCTTTTGCAGGAAAAATGAAAATCCTCCATATGAGCTGGATTGCATTTTTTATTACCTTCTTTGTTTGGTTCAACCATGCACCCATGCTTGGCGCCATTGCTGAATCGCTGAACCTTAGCAAGGAACAGGTCAAAACCCTGCTGATTCTGAATGTGGCGCTGACCATTCCAGCCCGAATCCTGATCGGCATGTTGACCGACAAGTTTGGTCCCAGAATTGTTTATGCAGCCTTGCTGTTTGTTTCTGCGATTCCCTGTTTCATGTTCGCTTTTTCAACCGACTTCGCACAGGCCGCCATTTCCAGATTTCTGCTGGGCTTCATCGGTGCGGGGTTTGTCATCGGTATTCGCATGGTCAGTGAATGGTTTCCAGCTCACCAATTGGGCACTGCCGAGGGCATTTACGGTGGTTGGGGCAACTTCGGCTCAGCCGGAGCAGCCATGGTGCTTCCCACTCTTGCCTTGGTATTTGGCGGGCCAGATGGCTGGCGCTACGCAATTGCGATGACCGGTGCAATTTGTCTGGTATTCAGTGCAGTGTGGTATTTCAATGTCAGCGACACCCCAAAGGGCTCTACCTACTTCAAACCCAAGAAAAGCGGTGGCATGGAAGTCACCAGCGTCAGCGATTTCTACTTCATGCTGCTGATGAAACTGCCCATGTACGCCGCATTGGCGTTGTTGACCTGGAAATTGTCGCCCGAGGGGGTCAGCATGCTGAGCAGTTCAGCGGCCAATGTCCTCTACGGCATTTTGGTATTGATACTGGTTTACGACTGCTACAGCGCCTACAAGGTGAACAGCGATATTTTCAAAACCCCTGTACCTGAATTGCACCGCTACAAATTCAAACAAGTGGCTGTGTTGAACGTACTTTATTTCGCCACATTTGGTTCTGAATTGGCTGTAGTTTCGATGTTGCCATTGTTCTACTCGGAAACCTTTTCACTCAGCCCCGTGTACGCAGGTCTTGTCGCCTCCATGTACGCTTTCATGAACCTGATGTCGCGCCCCGGTGGCGGCTGGATCAGCGACAAATTTGGTCGCAAGCGTACTTTGCTAATTTTGACTGCTGGGCTGGCTGTGGGCTATGCCCTGATGGGTTTGACTGAATCAAGCTGGCCATTGTGGTTGGCCGTGATCACCACCATGGCCTGTTCATTTTTTGTGCAGGCCGGTGAAGGCGCTGTATTTGCAGCGGTGCCTTTGATCAAGCGCCGCTTGACGGGTCAAATTGCGGGCATGACAGGTGCGTACGGCAATGTAGGTGCTGTGGTTTACCTCACAGTGTTGTCGTTTGTCAGCTATCAGGCATTTTTCTTCGTGATTGCTTTAACAGCCGTGGTGGGCTTTATTACACTGTTGTTCATGGAAGAACCTCAAGGCCACATGGCCGAAGTGAAAGAAGATGGCACAGTTGAATTGATTCGGGTTGGATAAACAGACAACGACCAGCAAAGGCACCATGAGCAGCACTCTGCAAGTTCGGTTTGGTGGTTATTCCATCGCAGGCCAAAAACCTGTGAATCAGGATGCCTTTGCTGCATGGTGCGGGCAAGCCGAATCCAACTTGCTGAAAGGTGCAGCTGCCGCCATTGCCGATGGCGTGAGCAGTTGTGCTGACTCTCATGTGGCCAGCCAAACGGCGGTAACCAGTTTTCTCGATGACTATGCCGCCACTCCCTACACGTGGAGCGTTCACAAGTCAGCCCGACAAATCATTTCCGGTCTGAATGCGTGGATTTATCAACAGAATACCAACCGGGCCAGCCACAACGACAGCCTTTTGACCACTTTCAGCGTGGTGGTATTGAAATCCAATACCCTGCACTGTTTTCATGTCGGGGACTCCAGGGTGTATCACGTGCGTGGTGATACGATTGAGCGCCTTACTCAGGACCACGTGCGAATTGAACGCGGACAGGAATATTTGTCGCGTGCGCTGGGTGCTGACCGTCACCTGGAGTTGGACTACAGCACATATGAATTGCGGGTAGGTGATTTGGTGTTGCTGAGCACCGATGGCGTTCATGGTGTTCTGAAACGTACCGAGATGCTCGCCCTGATTGCACAGCATGGCAGCACCAACTTGGAGCTGCTGGCCAAAAAAATGGTACAAGCCGCCTTGAATGCAGGTAGCGATGACAACCTGACTGTGTTGCTGATGGCGGTGGATGCCCTACCCCATGAAACGCTGGATGAAGTACACCGCAAACTGACGCAATTACCCATACCGCCAGCGCTTCAGGTGGGCAACAAAATAGACGGTTATGAGGTACAGGAAATCATATTCAGCGGAACCCGCAGCCACATGTACCGTGTGCGCGACATGGAAACTGGCGAACAATTTACGTTGAAAACACCCTCGCTGAATTTCGCTGAGGACGCGATGTACCTAAGCGGTTTTGTTCGCGAAGAATGGGTGGGACAAAGCGTGCAACATGTGAATGTGATGCGAACCCATGTGCCCAAACGCCCCAAGCAGTTTTTGTATTATTTGGGCGAATACATTGAAGGCATTAACCTGCGGCAGTGGATGTATGAGAACCCCACCCCCAGTGTGGACACAGTGCGTCGCATCGTAAAACAAGTAGTTGCCGGGCTGCGAGCATTCCAGCGTGCCGACATGGTGCACCAGGACATCAAACCCGAGAACATCATGATTGACTCAACAGGTCAGGTGAAAATTCTCGACTTCGGCACAGTCCTGATTGCTGGCGCAGATGAACTGATTTCGCCCTTGGACAAATCGGTACCACAAGGGAGCGTCAATTATGTGGCCCCAGAGTACCTGATGGGTGAAGTGTGCACATTCAAATCAGATTTGTTTTCACTGGCCGTGGTGGTGTATGAAATGCTGACTGGTTCCCTGCCCTTTGCGGAAAAGTCGGTGAAGCAAGTCACGCTGAAAAGCTATAGCGACCTGCGTTACATTCCAGCCAACCACTCGCGCCGTGATTTACCCCTGTGGGTAGAGGCATGCCTGCGCAAAGCGCTTCAACCAAACCCACGATATCGCTATGATGCACTTAGTGAATTTTTGCAAGACCTCACCGTACCCAACACCAAACTGGAAGCCAGCGTGGCCAGGCAACCCCTGATCGAGAAAAATCCGGTGCTGCTGTGGCAGGCGCTGGCCCTGGTTCTGTTAGGGTTGAACTTAATCCAGTTGCTGATCAATTAGCGCGCCAATACCTGCACAGGTTCAGGAGCCAAAGGCGCTGCCCGAGAGCTGCTGCTGGGTTGAACAGACATGCCATGCAGGATGACTGAATCAACCTGGTTTTTGAATCGCGGCGTGGGCAAACGTATGGGCTCATCATTTGCAAAACTCACCATTTGTACACCCAACACATCAGGAGCATTGTCTTGCAGCTTGTTTTGCCACCAGCATTCAAACACGGCTTTGTCTTGCTCCAGTTGCACAATGCCGTAACCGAGTTCTACCCATTCCATGAACTGCACGTGCTTGTTGCCCAGCATGGTAGCGGCCTCAATGGCACGGCTTGCGGCCACGTGAACAGCAAATGGACTGCCAGGCAAAGCATTGGCTACAAGTTCATCGGCCCCACCCCGCCCCATGGACGAAGGTGCAAATTCAACAGCGGCTGAAGCCGCGCGCAAATTCACACCGGGCAAATTGGCAGTGGCTGCCCGCTGAAAACCGGCTGCAAGATTTTCTGGTGTCGTGCCTTGGCGCAAGGTGGGCACAGGTGGTGCCACTTGATATTGATTCAGCAATGCCGTTTGATCATCTTCCACAACATCAGCAATCCAGTTACCGTGCATGTCGCCCGAGACAAACACAGTGCCATTTACGGAAGGCACATCGGCTTGCAAACCATAGCCGGGCAGATAACTTTGCGTATCCAGCGCTCGAATGCTGGCCAGTGGGCCAAAGTTCAAACTGCGATACACCATCAAGGGGTCCACAGGCGCGGGGTATTCCGTGTCAGGGTAAAAAATGAATTCACCGCTGCCATCGGCTTTCACAGGGCGCGAAGGAGTCCATTCCCAAAAAGCGCGTGCAACCTGCCAGCCTTGCCCGGCCTGCCCAACTTGCCAGGCACTGGGGCCACCTATGAATTGCTGATACCGGAGGAATTCCGCACCGCAATAGATTCCACTGTGTCGCCCACCTGACACAATCTGAGGGAACACTCGAAAATATGGGGTTGGCTTGCAAGGACAGTGTAAGCCGAGCCCCGAATGATGCAAAAAATACCGATACAAAGATTATCCGGTTTTGTGTTGTAGAAATATCTTTGTAATTATTCGAAGTATGCTTTGCTAATCATGTATCAATACTAAAAATAGAAGGTCCATCTTGGCCAAACCTGTCCGCAAGTCCAAAGGCAAAGAAGTCACTCCAATTAGCGAAGGCGCAAAACTGGTCGATCAGTATTTCGACCATGTGGGTGAAGCATTCTTGCGCCATGCCCCTGAGATTAACCCCGAAAAACTGCGGGATTGGCGCCCCAAATTGTTTAGTTTCACCCGCTTAAACCCGTGGTACGGGGGCTTGGTTGGAGTGCACCGAAAGCGTATCGGCGTGGGCAAAGACAAATTGGTGTGGCTCGAAATCGGCAGTGAAAGTAGCCCTGCCCTGTTGTTGATGCATGGCTTCGCAGCCGCCAAAGAACACTGGCTGCCGCTGCTGCCTT
>LFEF01035941.1_pt1 | contig 17269 bp, 25 predicted proteins | sample 619371 | NCBI WGS metagenome assembly LFEF01 (sample SAMN03014291, study PRJNA259931) | freshwater metagenome | biome: lake; feature: waterbloom | place: China: Taihu Lake | collected 2006-08 | depth 0 m m
CCTGCCGGGACCTTCTCCCCGCTGGGGAGAAGAGCGACCCCGCTTCCTGCGCCGCTCAAGATCCATATCCGATAGCCCTGCTGCCTTAGCAGGATCAGCCAACAAGATTGCGCGGGGTTCCGGCGAAAAACAGCTCGATGTTCTCGATCAGCTGGTCGGCCAGCGCCTGGATTGCCTCGCGGCTTGCCCAGGCGACATGCGGGGTGAGGATGACGTTTTCGCGTGACGCGATCCGCATCATCGGACTGTCGGCGGCGGGTGGTTCGCCATCGGTGACATCGAAGCCGGCGCCGGAGATCTGGCCGGCATCGAGTGCCTTTTCCAGCGCCAGTTCATCGACGAGGCCGCCGCGGCCGGTGTTGATCAGGAGCGGTTTGCGTTCCATCAGGGCGAATTCTCTGATACCGATCACGCCGCGCGTTTCCGGTGTCAGCGGGCAATGCAGCGTGATCACGTCAGAGCGCTTCAGGACCTCGCCGAAGGCCGTCTGGCCGGGTTTCAGCTCGGTGGCGCCGCGACGACCGGCGGCGAGCACCGTCATGCCGAAGGCCTCGGCGATCTTGCCCACCGACTGGCCAAGCGTGCCATGGCCGATAATGCCGAGCGTCGAGCCGCCGAGATCCGCGATAGGGTAATCGAAATAGCAGAATTGCGCCGCCTGCTGCCAGCGGCCCTCGATGACCGACTGGCGATAGGGCAGGATCGAGCGGCGCAGCGCCAGCATCAGCGCGAAGGTGTGTTCGGGCACCGTGTGCTTGGCGTAGTTCCTGATATTGCAGACGGCGATGCCGCGCGCCTTGGCTTCCACGAGATCGACGATGTCGGTGCCGGTGGCGGACACGGCGATCAGCTTGAGCTTCGCGGCACCGGCGAGTGCTTCGGCGCGGACCGGGGCCTTGTTGGTGATCACCACATCGGCGTCGCGAATGCGCTCGGCCACTTCGTGCGGGGCGGTGCGGGCATGGACCACCATTTCATGCGGCAAGGCGGGCGCGCGGACCACGGTTTCCGGCGACAGCGTGTCGCGGTCGAGAAAGACGATGCGGATCATGGCGGACCTCCCTGCGTTGCCATCGACCTAGCCGAGCGGCTTTCGGCCAGCAAGGCAGGTCAGTGGTAATCCGGTACGCCCGGCATGGTGATGAAGCCCGGAAGCGCCCGGAAACGGCGCAGCCAGCGGCGAAGGGCCGGGTATTCGTCATGGTCGATGCCGCAGTCACGCGAAAGCGCGAAGCTCGGCAGGAGGGCGAGATCGGCCAGCGTCGGGGTGTTGCCGACGAACCAGTCCAAGCCTTCGATCTGCCGCAGTGTCATATGGTCGTTCATGATGCGGAAGGCTTTGCGGGCGGCCTTGAGACCGCTGTCGCTGGCGCCCTCGGAGGTGAAGAGAGCCGCCTCGCGGGCGCCGACGGCGGGTTTCAGCTCGCGGCCGTAGAAGCCCAGCCATTGCTGGACGCGTCCGAAGTCCGCAGCATCGGCAGGCAGCCAGGGACTGTCCGGCGCATGGGCGCGGACGAGATAAGTGAGGATGGCGGTCGTGCCGAACAGCCTGACGTCGCCGTCTTCAAGGATCGGCAGCGTGCCGGTCGGGTTGAGCGCCAGCATGTGCGGCTTTTCCTGCTCGCGCCCCGGCGCCTTGTCGACGGCAATCGTCTCGAACGAGAGCCCGAGCATGGAGAGGAGAAGGCGGACGCGAAAGCCGTTTTCGTCGAGATGGTAATCGTAAAGCCTGATCATCACGCGGCCTCCATCATCAGGGCTTCGAGGCGGTTGCGGAGGTCGGTTGCCCAGAGTGCGAGGCTGCTGCGGGTGGTGGTCGAGATGTCGCCGGTGACGGTCAGGTGGAGTGCGGTGCGCTCGGCGTTTCGGGCCTGAGCGGCGATCAGCACGGTCGTGCCGTTTCCTTGCAGGGTCACTATTGAGGCTGAGGTTGTGCTGACGCTGTAGCTCTCTGGCAGTGCTGTCGTTACCGCCGCAAGCGCCGCTTCCGCCGTCATGTCGAGGTATAGGCTGCGAACGGGTTCAGCCGTCTCGGGAAGCGACGAGAGGTCCGCGGTATCAGCCCCTTCCGGTGCCATCCAGACGATGCCGGCGCGGTCGGTTGCGGCGAAAGTCGGAACCTTGATGGTCTGGGGCACGTCGAGATCGGGATGGGCCGGAATGTAGCGACATTGCCCGCCCGTATCGTAGCGCCAGCCGTGATAGAGGCAGGCGATGTGGTCGCCGCGCACGAAGCCGAAGCTCATGCGCATGCCGCGATGCGGACAGCGGTCCTCCCAGACATGGATCGCGCCCTTGTCGTCACGCCAGACGACGCGCTCCTCGCCATTGACGAGCGTTCCGGCAGAGGTTCCGGCTTCGATGTCGGCGGAAAGGGCAACCGGGATCCAAGGAGAGGCTGATGTCATGATGCGGCCTTTGCGGGCAGGTCGTCGTCGGTTTGAAATCTCGTCACGTCCAGCACGATGCTGTCATAGGGGCCGAGGCTGAGCGCCATTTCGAAGGCATCGATCAGCGCCTCCGGGCCCGAAAGCGTCAGGCGACAGCGATCGTGATCGCAGGCCGCAATCGTCAGGCCGAGCGACAGGCGCGCCGCACGATGTTCGGCAAACGCGATGAAGCCCTGCGGCTCCAGCCTTCCGGAAAAGGTGAAGCCGACGGTCATCTGGTCGGCCTTCGCCGTCATCGGATGGGGATCAGTGTTGCCTTGCAATTGTGCGCGCTCTAATTTTTGGGCAATCTAGCGGCGGGCGCGATCGGGTTTCAAGCGGTTTCTCCCTTGCTCCAGAGGAAAGACAGACTATGCAGAACGGTATCGACAAGGCGTCGCTTGATCAGTGGTATGTGCTCGATACCGAGGCGGTGATCCCCGTCGGCCGATCGCAGAACCGCTTGCTCGGGACGGATCTCACCGTCGTCAAGCAGGCGGATGGGGCGATCGAAGTCTTTGCCGAGGGGCGGGCCGAGCCGCTGCCGCTGCGCCATCGCTTCGGTTTTCTCTGGGCGACGCTGGGTGAGCCCGAGCGCGAGATCTTTCCGCTGCCCGAGGCCGACGAGCCCGATCGGCGCTACGTGCCCTGCGGTGTTGTCACCGTGAAGGCATCCGGCCTTCGCATCGTCGAGAACTTTCTCGACATGGCGCATTTCCCCTTCGTGCATACGGATATTCTGGGTGCGGAGCCGCATACGGAAGTGCAGAGCTACGATGTCGAGATCCGGCGCGAGGAGGACGAGGTCTGGGCGACCAACTGCACCTTCTTCCAGCCGCAGGCGGCTCTCTCGGCGCAGGACGGGATCACCACGCAATACATGTACCGGGTGATGACGCCGTTCACGACGATCCTCTACAAGACCTGTCCGAATGCGGCCAATCGCTGGGATGTCATCGGTCTCTTCGTCCAGCCGCTCGATCCGGGCCGCTGCCGGGCGCATCCGATCATGTATCTGATCGACGATGTCTCGACGACGACGGAACTCATTCATTTCCAGCAGATGATCTTCCTGCAGGACCGGATCATTCTGGAAAACCAGCGGCCGGTGCTTCTGCCGCTTGAGCCGCGCAAGGAAGTGCCGACCCGGGCGGATGCCTCGTCCATCGCCTATCGCCGCTGGCTGAAGGAAAAGGGCGTGACCTACGGGGCGACGACAGTGGCCGCCTGACGTCCGGCAACAAAAAACCCGGAAGCGGGGGCTTCCGGGCTTCTGGCATCCAAAAACCTGTCGGTCTTAGTTGCGGGTCATCCAGTCGTCGATCTCGCGATCGGCTTCTTCCTGGGTCTTGCCATAGGCGGCCTGGATCTTGCCGGAGAGTTCCTTGCGCTTGCCGTTGATGACGTCGAGATCGTCACCCGTCAGCTTGCCCCACTGGGTCTGGGCCTTGCCCTTGAACTGTTCCCAGTTGCCTTCGATCTGATTCCAATTCATCGGATGTCTCCCGTGTCTGGTGAATGGTCGAGGCTTGGTGTCCTCGGGCGGAACAACGTCGCTGATGGCGCTCGGTTCCGCTGCGGTCATCGATGCCGTCATCCGCGCTTCCGCCCATCGGTCGTGACGAATCTCCCCCTGATCGACGGAACACTCCCGAGCCTGTGACGTTCTGTGAAGGAGCCAACGATCCATATCAACCAAGGAGACCAGTCATGGCGCAGGTACCGAGTGCCTCGAACAACAAGGCCGATAAGGCCGCGAACGACACCACGAGCGGGATCGGCGCAGGTAGCGCCGGCAGCACCATGGACGGTGCCACCGCAACCGGCAGCAGCGCGACGGGCGGAGATGTGCAGGCGGATCTTGAAGCGCTTCGGCGTGACCTTGCCGCACTCACCCAGACGGTCGCCTCTTTCGGCACCAGCAAGATCCGTCAGGCCGGCGAGACATCGCAGGAATACATGGATACGGCGCGCGAGCGGTTCATGAATGCCGAGGAAGATATAGAAGCCTATGTGCGTTCGCGTCCGCTGCAGTCGCTCGCCATGGCGGCCGGCGTCGGCTACGTGCTCGCGCTGCTCAGCCGGCGCTGATCATGCTGCCACTGTTCAGACATCTGGGCATCGTCGCCTTCGGCAGGGTGCGTCCGACCGCGCGCAGGCTCGGACGCGCCCTGATCGGCGGCGTCATAGCCGGGGTGCTGGGGATCACGGCCTATATTGCCTTGCTTATTGCGCTCGGCTTCTATCTGAGCAGCATCATCGGTCCGATCCTGGCAGCCCTGACAATCGCCATCGCTACGGCACTCATCGCGGTCGTTGTGGTGGCGGTCGTCCAGTCCGTGAACCGGCGCGCCGAGCGGCGCATGGAGGCCCGGCAAAGGGCCGCGAAGGCACGCTTGCCGGATCCTTTGACGCTGCAGCTACTCGCTGGAGTTCCTGCTCTGATGAAGGGGCGGTCTCTGCTGACTGCGGCCGCTATCGCTGCCGTGGTCTATGGTCTTGCGAAGTCGCAGGGTGTCGGACGTGACCGAGACGATCTGTGAAATCTATGGGGCCGGGTCGGATAGATCCGGCCTTGTGCCATCGGGCGACGCTACTTCTTCAGCTTGGACTCGGCATCGTGCAGTCGTTCCAGAAGGTCCAGCAAGTGCGGTGGAGTGCCTTCTTCGATGATGCTATCGTAATATCCGCGTAATTTGGATGCTATGAGCGCGTTCGCATTCTGTCGTTGGGCCTCCGAAAGCTTTTTGGTTTTCGTGTCTTTCGGGGGGCCTTCAGCCATTTGCGTTCAATTCCGTCCATCTGCCAAGTGAGATCACAATCAACCTGATAAGCGCGGAGAGGCAAAAAAGTTCCCCACCGGACGGAACATTTTTTCTTGAGCCACGTTTGTTGCCGAGTCCGCACCAAGTCCATTCCAATTGGAGAACTGCATGTCCCTCACTGCCCGCGTCGCTGTCCATCTTCCTTATCTGCGGCGCTATGCACGCGCCGTCACCGGTTCGCAGACCTCCGGAGATGCCTATGTCGCAGCGGTTCTGGAAGCGCTGATCGCCGACATTTCCATCTTCCCTGATACCGGTGATGATCGCGTCGCCCTCTACAAGCTGTTCGTGACGATCTATGATTCGACCAAGGTCGAGCTTCCGCAGATCACCTCGCCCTTTGCCTGGGAAAAGCGGGCCGCAGCCAATCTGTCCGCCGTGCCGACCCGTGCGCGCCATGCTTTCCTGCTGATCACCGTGGAAGGCTTCAGCACTGCCGAGGCAGCCAGCGTTCTGAGCGTCAGCGAGGCGGATTTCAATGTTCTCTTCAACGAAGCTTCGATGGAGATCTCGCGTCAGGTCGCGACCGACATCATGATCATCGAAGACGAGCCGCTGATCGCGCTCGACATCGAGCAGATGGTCGAGGATCTCGGCCACCGCGTCACCGGCATCGCGCGTACCCATGCCGAGGCCGTCGACCTCTACAAGCGCACGAGCCCGAAGATGGTTCTCGCCGACATCCAGCTTGCGGACGGCAGCTCGGGCATCGATGCCGTGAACGATATCCTCAAAGTGGACACCATACCGGTGATCTTCATCACGGCTTTTCCGGAGCGTCTGCTGACCGGCGAGCGTCCGGAACCGGCCTTCCTGGTCACCAAGCCGTTCAACCCCGACATGGTCAAGGCTCTGATCAGCCAGGCGCTGTTCTTCAACGAGCGCGTGGCCGAGCAGGCTTGATTTGGCCCTTGCCGGGCACAGGTTGACGAGGGTTGGGGCCGGCTGTCAGAGCCGGTCCGAAATGCCGATAACGGCGGAGCAGGAAACTTGGTACATCGGTTGACATGGTTTGAACCTCAGCGCGGCGACGAACAGCTGCGGGAGTTCTTCATAACCGCGCTCATCGACATGGGCGCCAGCCTCATCCTGCAGGACAAGGACGGCTCCTATGTGTGCATCACGTCGCTGCCCGCCCGCTGGCGTCTGCCTTCTGGCGCGGTGCCTTCCGACAATACGATTTTCGGCCCTGAGATCGGACAAAAGCTGGCCGAGTTGAAATCCGGTCTGGTCAAGACCGGCGACCGTGCGGAGCTGGAGATCGAGGCCGGTGACGATACGTTCTTCGAATTCCGCTGCCGGATGGTCGAGATGGCCGACCATGACCTGCATCTGATCACCGTTGTCATCGATCGCACCGAGGATCGCCGGCGTGAGCGGTTGCTGCGGGCGCTCTTGCGCGAAGTCAGCCATCGATCGAAGAACCTGCTCGCCATCATCCAGAGCATCGCATCCCAGACGGCCCGCTATTCCGGGACGCTCGACATGTTTCTGGGCAAGTTCCGGGGAAGGCTGCATGCGCTGTCGCAGTCGCAGGATCTGATCACGGATTCAAGCTGGCGTGGTGCCTATTTCCGCGACCTGCTGAAACAGCAGCTCGATCGATATGTGCAGGACAATGTCGATCTCGTGCGAGTGACCGGTGACGATGTGCTTCTGACGCCGAATGCCTCCCTGCATATCGGGCTTGCCTTGCATGAACTGGTGGTCAATGCCGTCAGCCATGGCGATTTCCTGCAGCGGCGTCTCCCGATCGAAGTCTCCTGCCGCAAGCTTGAAACGCCCGCCGGTCCGGTGGTGGAGATCGTCTGGTCCGAGCCGTTCACCGCGCGCGAGAACGACGATACCAAGGCGGCGCGGTTCGGGTCGACCGTGCTTGAGCGCGTGGTTCCCTCCTCGGTGAATGGCGAGGCACGCCATGAATTGAAAAACGGGCAGGTGCGCTACGAATTGCGTTTCCCGCTCGAGATCTTCGACTGACCTTCGGCGCCTTCGCCGGCGCTCTCCCGTAGAAAGACGAGATCATGCGCCTGTTCAGTTGCAGCAACTGTGCGAATGTCGTGCATTTCGAAAACGATGGCTGCGTCACCTGTGGCGCACGGCTGGCCTTTCGTTCGACGCGTCTCGAGATGGTGGCGATCGATTCCGCCGGCACCGGCATTCTCGACCATGGGGCGACGATTGATGCCAGCATACGGCCCTGTGCCAATGCGGCGCTCGGCGGCTGCAACTGGCTTGTCGAAGACGGTGACGACAGCGGCTTCTGCGTCGCCTGCCGTCATAATGTGATGATCCCCGATCTCTCCAGACCGGAAAATCTGCATAACTGGCAGAGGATCGAACTCGCCAAACGTGGCCTCTTCTATTCGCTTCTGAGGTTCCGCTTGCCGTTGGTGACGCGCAAGGCCGATCCGGCGCGCGGGCTTGGTTTCGAATTTCTGGCGGACGACCCATCCAATACGGGAGAGGGACCGGTGCTCACCGGGCATGCCGAGGGGCTGATTACCCTGAATATCGCCGAGGGGTCCGATGCCGAGCGCGAGGCGCGTCGGGTTGCGCTGGGTGAACCCTTCCGCACCCTGCTTGGACATTTCCGCCACGAGGTGGCCCATTACTACTGGAATGTCCTGGTCCGCGACCGGAACGAATTCGATGCCTTTCGAGCCATCTTCGGGGACGAGCGGGCGGACTATTCCCAGGCGCTCAAGCGGCATTACTTCGAGGGGCCGCCGCCGGGCTGGGACAGCAGCTATATCTCCGCTTATGCAGCGAGCCACCCCTGGGAGGACTTCGCCGAGACCTTTGCCCATTACTTCCACATCGTCGATGCGCTGGATACGGCGGATGCCTTCGGTTTGCGAACCAATCCGGATGTCGACGCGGATGTTCCGGCCATCGAGCTGAAGCGCACCTTCGACAGTTACAGCATGGGCAGTGCCGATGCGCTGATCCGCGCCTGGGTGCCGCTGACGCTGGCGATCAACAGCATCAATCGCAGCATGGGCCAGCCTGACCTTTACCCCTTTGTTCTGTCGGAGCCGGTTGTTGCCAAGCTCCACTATATCCATGGGCTGATCCGCGGATAACCGCCGGCAGCCCACGCCTTCCGGCTCTTCTATCCGGAACTGTTCCGCCGTCTTCGCGTTAACCTTCAGTTAACACGGAGAACGATCATGAACAGTATGGCTGCTCTGCTGGTCATTGTGGCCTGCCATCCGCAAGATTCGACCTGTCTGCAAGATCCTGTGGCCGTCATCTCTTACGACACGGACGAGGCTTGCTACACAGCCTTGCCGAAAGAACTGAAGCGGGCGCGTGCCATGGCCGAAATCATCTACGGCGACTGTTTTCCGGTGAGCGCTGACCTTGTGGCAGGACGCAGCATCCGCCAGACGATCGACCCCGCCAAGCTTGTTGCGCTCGAAAGCCCGCTGACGATGGCCGGTCCCGCCGAAGCGCAGGCCTTGGTGCCGCCGGTACCGGCAGACCGGTATGGAGCGATCCAATGACCGTCGAAAATCCCCCAGATCGCGGCAGAGGCAAGGTGGATGCTCAGACCCGCCATCTGGCGCAGCAGGCAGGGCTGGGCCAGGATCTGGAATCGCAGGTCCCGCCTATCTATGGGCGGTTTACCGTCACCATTCTCGCCGTCATCCTCGCCGTGCTGGTTCTCGTTGCGATCTGGATCTTGAGCTGATCGCCAACCGACCTTGACGCAGAAAAGGCCGCCCCCATTGTGACCTGCCCCCGAGGCTGGAGGTCCAACTTCGGCGGCAGGTCACTTGGAAGCGGCCTTTTTATCTTACCGGATATGCCTCAGGCCTGGCGGAAAAGCCGCATGGCAAGCGAAACGAGGAAAAGGATGATGAAGATGGCGAAAAGGATCTTCGCAATGCCAGCCGATGCGCCGGCAATGCCGCCAAAGCCGAGAACGCCGGCAATCAAGGCGACAACGAGAAAGACGAGTGCATAGTAAAGCATGTAGGTTCTCCCTGGTTCGATGCCGGAAGAACGTCGCCTGTCAGACTTTGTTCCAATTGGATGACTGTTCCGAGGGCAATATGTCACTGCAACAAAAACGAAAATACGCCGGAACCATTTGCGCGGTGCGGCGTTGTCAGGCGACACAGTTTCAAACCCGTTGGACCCAATGACAGAACATCAAAAAAAAGCGCCGGTTACGAACGGGCTGCCTGGGATGGCTGCCTTTCATCCGGGCGTGTCGGCGCAATTGCGAGAATACTATCAGTCCGTACAGGAAGAGGGGATCCCGGAGCGGTTCCTGCAGCTTCTCGAGCGGCTGGATATGGCTGAACGTCAGGCCGGCCAGGGCACTCGCGTCAAGGATAATGCGCAATGACTGTTGACGATAAGTCAGTCGACCGATCCTTCAAGCGCGACCTGCTCGCAGCTCTGCCGAACCTGCGTGCCTTTGCCGTCTCGCTGACAGGGCGCCATCACGTCGCAGACGATCTCGTTCAGGACACGATCATGAAGGCCTGGGCGAAGCAGGATCATTTTGAACCCGGCACCAATATGAAGGCCTGGCTGTTCACCATCCTGCGCAATGAATTCTATTCGCAGATGCGCAAGCGTGGCCGTGAAGTCTCCGATACCGATGGTGTCTTCACATCGCAGCTCTCGACCCATCCCCAGCAATACGGCTCTCTTGATCTCCAGGACTTCAAGCGTGCTCTTGACCAGCTGCCCAGCGATCAGCGCGAGGCGATCATTCTCGTTGGGGCGTCTGGCTTTGCCTATGAGGAAGCCGCCGAGATCTGCGGCTGTGCCGTCGGCACGATCAAGAGCCGGATCAACCGGGCGCGCAACAAGCTTCAGGAGATCCTGGGTGTGAGCGGCGAGGGCGATTACGGTCCCGATGCCCACAGCTCAGCGGTCATCAAGAAAGCCTTCGCCGTCTGAGGGTGAGCGACCATGGGCCGCTTTCAGCACCGCCGCAGCCAGTTCATCGGCCTGCGGCGGCTTTGCGACGACGGGACGCTCGGCAACGATCGATGCCATGTGGGAGACATGGCCGTAGGAAGACAGAAATACGGGTTCGGCCCCTGCCTGCGTGATCATGCGGACTCGATCGACATTCAGCGTCTCGGTCAGCACGGCGTCAATTATCACCACATCGAAGGCGTCGGCTTCCATGGCATCGGCAAGCCGTGCCAGCGGAGTGATGGTGACATCGCAAGGCAAGGCTTCCTGCAGAATGCGCTCCACCTCCATGGCGATCAGGTACTGGTTCTCGGCAATGAGAACGCGAAGCAGCGCGTCGGTCATAGAATATCCTCGTGTCAGGAGCGCCTTATGGGGCGTGGTCCGACGGGGGTCATTTAAAAAAGACATGTGCAGCCTGCATTGTTCCAAGCGGGAACAGCATGGCGGACAAACGAGGTCATCCCATGGCAATCGAGCCGCGCCACTCTCCGAGCCGCATCAGCTGTTTTGAATGTCCCCTGCGATACATGAAAAAGTTCCGTCCCTTCACGGAAGCCGAACTGGAGTTCGTGTCGACGTTCAAGCGGGGCGAGCTGATTGCCGATCCCGGGACGACCGTGCTTGTCGAGGGGTCACGCAGTGCGCATCTCTACACCGTGCTGTCCGGCTGGGGGTTCCGCTACAAGATCCTCGAAGACGGCCGGCGACAGATCCTGAACTACCTCGTTCCTGGGGACATGATCGGTCTTCAGGGGGCCGTCATGGCCGAGATGCAGCATTCGGTGGAGGCATTGACGCCGATGACACTCTGTGTTTTCGAACGCAGCCGGTTGTTCTCGCTCTTCGAACGGCATCCGGGGCTGGGCTTCGATCTCACCTGGCTTGCGGCGCGGGAGGAGTGCATTCTCGACGAGCATCTCCTGAGCATCGGTCGCCGCTCGGCGCTCGAAAGATCCTCCTATCTCCTGGCCTTCCTGTTCGACCGCGGGGTCAATGCCGGCATTCTGGGCGACAATCATCGTCACATCCCGGTCACGCAGATGCATTTCGCCGACACGCTCGGTCTTTCGATCGTTCACACCAACAAGACGTTGAAGAAGCTCGCGGACAGAGGGCTGATCCGCTGGCGCGACCGTGGATGCGATGTTTTCGATCCTCTCGGGCTGCAAGACATCGCAGGCTGGACGCCGGGTGAGCAGAGGGTCAGGCCCTTCATCTGACCGCCCGGCAGAAGCTACAGACCCGCATCGCCTGCGGCGTGCGGGTCTGAAGCTTCTGCAAACGATTGAGGTCAGGCGACGATGATCAGGCCCGTGAACAGGGCGATGATCATCACGACCAAGACGATGAAGATGAGGATTTTGGCGATCCCGGCTGAGGCGCCGGCAACGCCGCGGAAGCCAAGCAGGCTGGCCACGGCCGCGATCAGAAGAAGGATGAGGATCCATTGCAGCATGCTTGTCTCCCTGACGGTTGTTCGAGGGACTAACAGGAGGCGAACCGAATTGTTCCAAGCCTCGTGAGCCGGGACGGCTTTGTGTGCGCTGCAACAAAAATCGGTTTAAGCGATGCAGGGATGCGCCAAAACCGTCATTTGTCTCAATCGCTGGACTAGACAGGGGGCCATACTTCTGTTCGTGTCCGCGATCGGAGAGTCCTTCGACTTTAGGCGGGGGACGCAAGGTAGGACCCGTTCGAACGGAGTTTGGGAGATGGGATTGAAGATCGGATCGCCAAGGGAGATTTATGCCGGCGAGGCCCGCGTCGCGATGACGCCGGACAGCGCCACCCAGTTGCAGAAGCTCGGCTATGAATGCGTCATCGAAAGCGGCGCCGGCAAGGCTGCCGGTCTTTCGGACGACGCTTATCGCGCCGCGGGCGTGACCGTGGTCGAAACGGCCGCCGCGCTCTATGAAACGGCCGACATTATCGCCAAGGTGCGTCCGCCCGAGACAGCCGAGGTTGATCGTCTCGGCCCCGGCAAGACGCTGATCTCCTTCTTCTATCCGGCCCAGAATACGGCTCTGCTGGAGCAGGCCAAGGCCAAGGGCGCGACGGTTGTTGCCATGGACATGGTGCCGCGCATTTCGCGCGCCCAGAAGATGGACGCCCTGTCGTCGATGGCGAACATCGCCGGCTACCGCGCCGTCATCGAGGCCGGCAACAATTTCGGTCGCTTCTTTACCGGCCAGGTGACCGCTGCCGGCAAGGTGCCGCCAGCCAAGGTTCTGGTCATCGGTGCAGGTGTGGCTGGTCTTGCCGCGATCGGCACTGCCACATCGCTCGGCGCCATCACCTATGCCTTCGACGTGCGCCCTGAAGTCGCCGAACAGATCGAGAGCATGGGCGCGCAGTTCGTTTTCCTCGAATTCGAAGCGACCCAGGATGGTGCCGCGACCGGTGGTTATGCCGCTCCCTCGTCGCCGGAATTCCGCGAGAAGCAGCTTGCCAAGTTCCGCGAACTGGCGCCCGAGATCGACATCGTCATCACCACGGCGCTGATCCCCGGTCGTGACGCGCCGAAGCTCTGGCTTGCCGACATGGTCGCTGCGATGAGGCCGGGCTCGGTTGTCGTCGACCTCGCCGCCGAGCGTGGCGGCAACTGTGATCTGACCGTCGCCGACCAGAAGATCGTCTCCGACAATGGCGTGACCATCGTTGGCTACACGGACTTCCCCAGCCGCATGGCTGCGCAGTCCTCGACGCTTTACGCCACCAACATCCGCCACATGATGACAGACCTGACGCCCGCCAAGGACGGCGTCGTCGTGCACAATATGGAAGACGATGTCATCCGTGGCGCGACCGTCACCAAGGACGGCGAGATCACCTTCCCGCCACCGCCGCCGAAGATCCAGGCGATTGCGGCTGCCAAGCCCAAGGAAAAGGTGAAGGAACTGACGCCCGAGGAAAAGCGGGCCCAGGAAATCGCCGACTTCAAGACGCAGACCCGCAACCAGGTGGCATTGCTTGCCGGCGGCGGAGCGCTGGTCCTGCTCGCCGGTCTTTATGCGCCGGCCAGCTTCATGAACCATTTCATCGTCTTCGTGCTCGCCTGCTTCGTCGGCTTCCAGGTGATCTGGAATGTCAGCCATTCGCTGCACACGCCGCTGATGGCGATCACCAATGCCATCTCCTCGATCATCATTCTGGGTGCCCTGATGCAGATCGGATCAGGCAACTTCCTGGTGATCATCCTCGCTGCGCTGTCGGTCCTGATGGCCGGCATCAACATCTTCGGTGGCTTCATGGTCACCCGGCGCATGCTCGCCATGTTCCAGAAGTCTTGAGTTAGGGGAGGGGACACACACATGGAATACGGATTCACCACAGCGGCCTATGTCGTCGCGGCTGTTCTCTTCATCCTGTCGCTTGGCGGCCTGTCCGGGCAGGAAAGCGCCAAGCGTGCCGTCTGGTATGGCATTGTCGGCATGGGGTTGGCCGTCGTTGCGACGCTTTACGGCCCCGGTGCGGGCAACTGGTTCGTCTCGGTCGTGATGATCGCCATCGGTGGCGCCATCGGCTGGGTCGTTGCCCAGCGCGTCCAGATGACCGAAATGCCGCAGCTTGTCGCCGCCATGCATTCGCTCGTCGGTCTTGCCGCCGTCTTCATCGGCTTCAATGCCGAAATCGAGATGTGGCGTATCGCAAGCACGCTTTCCGAAGCCGGTCTGACCTCCTGCGATGCGGCGCTCAGTGCTGTTGCCTGTGCCACCCAGGCCGGGCAGGCGAACCTGTTTGGCGATTTCGCCGGCTTTGCCCTGAAAATTGCGCAAAAGACCGGCGCCGAAATCGCCGTGCTGAAAATCGAGGTCTTCCTCGGCGTCTTCATCGGCGCCGTCACCTTCACCGGTTCGGTCATCGCCTATGGCAAGCTTGCGGGCAAGGTTGACGGCAAGGCGAAGAAGCTGCCCGGCGGCCATATGCTGAATGCCGGTGCCGCTCTCGGCTCGCTCATCCTGCTGGTGCTCCACTTCAACGGCGCGGGCAGCTGGACGCTGATCCTGATGACGCTTCTGGCGCTTTTCATCGGCTATCACCTGATCATGGGTATCGGCGGCGCCGACATGCCGGTCGTCGTCTCGATGCTGAACAGCTATTCCGGCTGGGCGGCTGCGGCCATCGGCTTCTCGCTGTCGAACGATCTGCTGATCGTCGTCGGTGCGCTGGTCGGTTCGTCCGGTGCGATCCTCTCCTACATCATGTGCAAGGCGATGAACCGCAGCTTTGTCTCGGTCATCCTCGGCGGCTTCGGCGGAACGACCGGCCCGCAGATGGAAGTGACCGGCGAACAGATCGCGATCGACGGGGACGGCGTTGCCAATGCGCTCAATGATGCCGATAGCGTCATCATCGTTCCGGGTTACGGCATGGCGGTTGCGCAGGCGCAGCAGTCTGTGTCGGAACTGACCCGCAAGCTGCGCGCTGCCGGCAAGACCGTGCGCTTTGCGATCCACCCGGTCGCGGGTCGTCTGCCGGGCCACATGAACGTGCTGCTCGCCGAGGCCAAGGTGCCCTACGACATCGTTCTGGAAATGGACGAGATCAACGAGGACTTCCCAGAAACGGATGTCGTCATCGTCATCGGCTCGAACGACATCGTCAACCCGGCTGCCCAGGAAGACCCCAATTCGCCGATCGCCGGCATGCCGGTTCTGGAAGTCTGGAAGGCAAAGCAGGTCTTCGTCTCCAAACGCGGCCAGGGCACTGGCTATTCCGGCATCGAGAACCCGCTGTTCTACAAGGAGAATACGCGGATGTTCTACGGTGACGCGAAGAAGTCGATCGACAGCATCCTGCCGTTGATCAAGTAAGCTTCGGATCAGATCTGAGCTTTAAAGCCGGGTGGTGACGCCCGGCTTTTCTGCTTCTTGGGGTTGCCGGGGAGAACCGGGCGTTAACCATAAACCGTGTAGACCATGGTGAGTGTGGCCGTAGGAGTTTTCGTGAGCACCAGGATTTTTCTCGTCAGCCTGTCGGCTGGTTTCATCGCAACGGCAGCCAATTCCGCTGATCTCGGCTCGGCCGACATTCCCCAGCCGCTGCCGACTGAAGGGGGCGTTGCCGACATCATCCATGACTGGGGCGGCGGCTATGTCGGCGTTGTCGGCGGTGGTGCCGTCGGCGAGGTGAAAACGCAGACGGGTTCCGGTACGTTATTCTCCGAGACGCCCTTGCGCGGGGGCCTCGCCGGCGTGACTGCGGGTTACAACATCCAGAACGGCAATATGGTCTACGGTGTCGAGGCAGATGTCTCCTGGGCGAAGGTCAAGGGCGACAAGGCATGTGCAGGCTTCCCCGCTCAGAACTGCTACTTTGAGCTGGGCTGGCAGGGCACGGCGCGCGCGCGTGTCGGTGTGGCCATGGACCGTACGCTTCTGTATGTAACCGGTGGTCTCGCGGTGGCCGGTGGCAAGGGTGGCGTTGACCCGATCCTAGGGGCGATCAACGGGCAAGACCAGCAGACCTATTTCGGTTACGTCGCCGGCGTGGGTGCTGAATATGCCATGACCGACGCGCTGAGCTTCAAGGCCGAGTATCTCTACACCGATTACCGTCAGCGCACCTCGCCGCTTGGAACGGTTAGCCCGACGGATAGCTACAAGTCCGACCCGTCGAGCCATCTCCTCCGGGTTGGCGTGAATTACAGGTTCTGACCTCTGTCAGGAGTGACGGCCCCGATGGCCGGGCGGTAACGCCCGGTTTTTTGTTGATCGATATGTATTTGTTTTGATACACGCTAGTGGCTGAAGCGATGGGAGCAGGAACCATGAGCGAAGAAGTTTACGGCAGTGTTTGGGGCGCCCTGGCTGATACCGAGCAGGAAGCGGCCAATCTCAAGGCGCGTTCCGCATTGCTCTTCGAGATCCGCAAGGCTGTTCTGGGGTGGGGGCTTTCGCAGGATGAGGCTGCCAAGCGGCTTGGGCTGACGCGTCCGCGGACCAACGATCTTTTGCGAGGGAAGCTCGCTAAGTTTTCACTCGATGCGTTGGTGAATATCGCTGCTGCGGCGCGGCTTGAGATCGAGATCCGGGTGAAGGATGCAGCCTAGCGCGCTCATAGATGCTGGCTGAATTCCGGAATGCTTCTGCGCGCCGAATTGAAAACCCCGCCACTATGGCGGGGTTAAAAGCGGTCCTAAATGGTCAACTCAGACATCCGCCTTGAAGGTCTGCTTCTGCGTGCCGAGCCCCTCGATGCCGAGCTCGACCACGTCGCCGGCCTTGAGGAACTGCGGTGGCTTCATGCCGAGGCCGACGCCCGGAGGCGTGCCGGTCGAGATGACGTCGCCGGGATGCAGGCTCATGAACTGGCTGAGGTAGGAGACGAGGTGGGCGACGCCGTAGACCATGGTCTTGGACGAGCCGTCCTGCATCATCTTGCCATTGACCGAGAGCCACATCTTGAGGTTCTGCGGATCGGCGATTTCGTCCTTGGTGACGAGCCAGGGGCCGATCGGGCCGAACGTGTCGCAGGACTTGCCCTTGGTCCACTGTCCCGCGCGCTCCGTCTGGAAGGCGCGTTCGGAGACGTCGTGGGAGACGCAGTAGCCGGCGACGTAATCCATCGCGTCCGCTTCCGAGACATACTTTGCCGTCTTGCCGATGACGACACCGAGTTCGACTTCCCAATCGGTCTTTTCCGAGGTGCGGGGGATCAGGACGTCGTCGTTCGGGCCGCAGATGGCCGATGTCGCCTTCATGAAGATGACCGGCTCCGGCGGCACGGCAGCACCCGTTTCGGCAGCGTGGTCGGAATAGTTCAGGCCGATGCAGATGAACTTGCCGGTGCCGGCAACGCAGGCGCCGATGCGATCGACGGCGATTTCCGGCAGCGAGGCCGGATCGATGGCGGCGATCTTCGCCAGACCCTCCGGCGAGATGGCCGCACCGCCGATATCGGCGACATGGCCCGAGAGGTCACGAACCTTGCCGTCCTTGTCGAGGATCGCAGGCTTTTCCTGACCCAGCGGGCCAACGCGCATCAGTTTCATGGTCTTCTTCCTTCTTCAGAACGAGAGCACGTCCAGCAAAAGTGCGTTAGCGGTTTTGCGTCCGGACTGCGTAA
>LFEF01039775.1_pt1 | contig 17235 bp, 16 predicted proteins | sample 619371 | NCBI WGS metagenome assembly LFEF01 (sample SAMN03014291, study PRJNA259931) | freshwater metagenome | biome: lake; feature: waterbloom | place: China: Taihu Lake | collected 2006-08 | depth 0 m m
CCACACCCCACACCCCACACCCCACACCCCCACTGTATCACCCAAATATGACCAACTCAGACCGAATTATTGTTCCTCTCGATGTGCCGGATTTAGAATCAGCGATCGCACTGCTCGATCTGTTGCCGGAAGTCAATTTTTGGAAAGTGGGACTAGAATTATTTGTCAGTAGCGGTGCAGAAATTCTAGGGATTCTGCAAGAAAGACAAAAAAAGAGCTTTCTCGACCTAAAATTTCATGATATTCCCAATACGGTCGCCGGGGCCTGTCGTTCCGCTAGTCGCTATCAAGTGGATTTACTCACCCTGCACGCTACGGCCGGACGGCAAGCACTGACGGCAGCTAAGGAGGCAATATCTGACCTGCTATCGCCGCCAAAACTTCTCGCTATCACCGTTTTAACCAGCCTTAACGCCCGCGAATTAGCCCTCGACCTCAAAATTCCCCTAGAACTATCGGAATATGCCTTAAATCTGGCATTATTGGGCAAGGAATCAGGAATTGATGGGGCGGTTTGTTCTCCCCAAGAAGTGGCGCAATTGCGGCGCGTCTGTGGAGAGGATTTTCTCTTAGTTTGCCCCGGAGTTCGTCCCTCTTGGTCAAGCAAAGGGGATCAAAGTCGGGTGATGACTCCGGCCCAAGCGATTAAAGCTGGGGCTGATTATCTAGTAATTGGACGACCGATCACCGGTGCCGAGGAGCCAAAGGTAGCATGGGCAAAAATTTGTCACGAATTAACCGACATTTAGCTGTATTACTGGTTATTTTCGGGATTAACTTGCCAGCAGTTAGTCGTCCTCTTTCTAGCTGTCCGGAGGATTTAAATCTTTTAGTCGATCGCCTCTTGTCAGATTTACCCGGTTATGCTAATCGAGTTATTACCCGTTCCCAAATCGACCAAAAATTATCTACACCGGTTTTTGTGATTATTGCCGGTCGTCCCGAATTTGCACCCCTACCTTTAACTGCTAGTCAATATTCCGGTCAAATTGCCGATGACACTCAACAGGTTTTTTTTACGACTTTAGAGCGTCAGTATAGCAAAAATCGCTCTGTCAGCCTCCAGAATTATCACTGGTTATTTTTAACTAAAACTGGGGAAGGATGGCGATTAGTGACGGTTTACAGTCAATTAGCTTCCCTTGAACCCGCTCAAGTCCCCTTACCTCCCCTAGAAACCAGTCAAGGCACCATCGGCCAAGCGGTGCGTCTCTGGCTGCGGGACTGCGAAGCGGGTACATTGCGCTAAATTCGCTCGGCCAAAACAAAGCGATCGAAACCTGCTAGGTCGTTAATAATCTGAATTTGTCGATAATTGCCCTGATTTTCCAGCATTTGCGCTACTTTTTCCCCTTGACCGGCTCTCATTTCCACTAGCCAAAGGCCTCCCGATCGCAGATAATCGGGAGCAGTGGCCACTAGATAGCGTAGCGCGGTCAATCCGTCTTCACCTCCATCGAGGGCCAAACGGGGTTCATGTTCCCGCACTTCAATTTGTAAGTCGAGGATTTCTGCACTGGGAATATAGGGAGGATTGGACAGCATACCGCTAATCTGTCCTTTCCACTTCTCTAGGGGGGTCCACCAAGAACCCTGTTTTAAGATAATTCTGTCGGCAAAACCCGTATTGATGATATTTTCTTTGGCGATCGCTAAAGCCGTTTGACTGTAATCAATGGCATATATCTCTGCTTTTGTCAAGATACTGGCTAAACCAATAGCGATCGCACCGCTACCGGTTCCCAGATCTACCCAGATTCCCCCTTCTTCTCCTCTGACGGTTTCTCCAACGATATCGATTAATAACTCGGTTTCGGGACGAGGAATTAAGACCCCCGGGGAGACTTTCAGGGTAAAATTACGCCAGACCACCGATTCGAGCAAATACTGCAAGGGAACCCTTGCTTGCAGGCGTTTTTGCCAGCGTTTAGTAATTTCCGACCAAGAATAACTCAAAGGGATTTTTTCTCGTTCCCGAAAGGATTGTAAGCGCAGGGAAAGAGTATCTAAATCTGTCACTGCTTGCAGAAAGATATCCACTTCTTTCGGAGATAGTTGCGCTTGCTCTAAATCGGTGATCGCCTGTTGGCGCCATTGACTTAATTCTTGACCGGAAATACTAGCAGACACAAGGCTTAACGATTGGGGGCGGGGCGATTATTGGTATTATTATTAGGGCGTGGCTGATTTGCCGGGGGTTGGTTGGGAGCATTTTGGTTGCTATTTGCTCGGATAAAATCAATCGTTTCTTGGCTAGGATAGAGGAGAATTTTAGTTAAAGCTTCATCGTTACTTTGTTGTAGGGTAGCGATGACACTTTCTAAGGGAATAACATCAATTTTCACCGTGGCTGCTTCTGCGGGATTAGCTTTTTTGTATTGTTCTACCATTTGCAAAGCGGCGGCCTTTTCAAAGAAGAAAGGAATCAAATCCTGATTATTGCGATTGATCACCAGAAAATTACTCTCTTTTCCTGCTTTCGGCACAAACAAAGGTACACCACCTTGATATTGTTGACCTCTTTCACTGAGCAGTTTTTTCGCTGATTCTACTTCCGACTCTTTGGGAACAAAATCGATAATTAAACGATTTTGATCGGTTTGACTGGTTTGCATTTTATAGACTTGTGCCAAAGAAACGGGCTGAACTTTAACTTTGCTGGCCACTTCGGGATTCTCTTTTTTCAGTCGTTCAAAAAAGTTTTGTGCGTCCTGCCGACTGATAAAAACTCCCGTGAATTTTTGTTCTTTTTCTCCCACGGCAATTAGGGGAACTCCTTGATCGTCGGCAATAGCAAAGACAGGTACAGACTGCAAGGTTCTGACGATTTGTTCTTCCGGTAAAGCGAGTGCTTTAGAATAGCTTCCCAGCAGCGAAGTCAACATTGTCGTTCCTACTAAACCAAGAGTTGCTGTCCAACGAATGAGAGATTTCATCAAAATAATTACCTCGTTATTACTATTAACCAATATTTGCCGTTAATCTGAACTATATCGTCTGCTTAACTCCTCCGATCAGGAGTTTTCTGATGAATAACCAGCCACGAAAGTTCCCTTTATTGGCTTGCTTTTGAACCATCATAGCTAAAAAGCTCCATATTTGGTGAGATGTGGTCGCAGCGGCGGCCAGGAAATAGGGGCAATTTACGCGCTGATCTGGGGAATAATAGGGATTAATTGGAGTTTTTAAGCTATATTTTCAAAAAAAATCGCTTTAGCTACGGTTTAAGCTTGCTTTTGCCTTAATAAGCACCAACTTAAGCTCAAAAGGCCTCCTCTTGTCTGAATCAGTTAGTCAACGGGCCACCTTTTGATCTTGGCACTACTAATGACTTTCCGAGAGATGGTGCGGATGGGCGATCGCTAACCGCAGCCATTGATAGGAAACTAGATTTAAAATCAGTCCGATAATCAGTAAAATTGCCATGAGAGCGATTTGATACCAGGCGATCGGTCTGACCAGAAGATCGGCGATCAGATGGGCTAAATTCAAGACAGAATAGAGAATTGTCAGCCAGAAATGGGTTTTTCTCAAGGAGCGACTTTCGCTAAAATTGACCCCGATAATCGCTAACATTGGCAGCAAAAAAAAGAGCAACATTCCCCAGAAAATCGGATCGAGATTGCTGGTTTGATGACTCTCGACGATCGATTGACCATGGAAGAGCGGCATTAAACCCAGTTGGGTGTGAAATAGGGTTCCCAAGAGGAATGTTGTCCAGAGAGCGGCAATTTTTTCGGGATATTTCGCTGTTTTCACGGTAATTATCCTCTTAATCGGTTAGTATAAAAGGTCGGGCTAGGTGAGAAAGTATTCTTAAATTTTTCCTAGTCACTTATCTATACATTCTAAAAAAAGTTTCTGTATTTAAAATTACTTTTTACAAAAAAACACAAAATAGTTTTTACTGCTGATCAGCCGTGGAGAAAGGCCGCTGCTATAGTGATAAATTTAGCTAATTCTCAATCTAAAAATGTTTATGACCACAACCACTTGCGAGAGTAACTCGATCTATCCCGTGCGTTGGCAAGATAACAAAGTTTGGCTGATCGATCAAACCCGTTTACCCATGGAGTATGGGGAAGTTGAGATCACCAGCAGTGAAGCCATGGCCCGGGCGATCGAAACGATGATTGTGCGCGGCGCTCCGGCGATCGGGGTGGCGGCTGCATACGGTATGGTTTTAGGAGCGCAGGAAATTAAAACCGACCAGAAAGAGCAATTTCTGGCTGATTTAACTAGAATAGCCGATCGATTAGCCCAAACCCGGCCGACGGCGGTGAATTTATTCTGGGCGATCGAGCGAATGTTAAAAGTGGCCCAGGAAAGTGGCCCAGAAGTGGCAGTAATTACCAAAAATCTCCTTGAAACTGCCCAAAATATCCAAAAAGAAGACGTGGAAACCTGTCGGGCGATCGGTCGCCATGGTTTATTGGCGCTGCCGGAGCAACCGGAAAAACTGACAATTTTAACCCACTGTAACACTGGTTCCCTGGCCACGGCCAGTTATGGTACTGCTTTAGGGGTAATTCGTTCTGCTTGGACGGCAGGAAGACTAATACAAGTGTATGCAGACGAAACCCGGCCACGGCTGCAAGGGGCAAAATTAACCGCCTGGGAATGTGCGCGGGAGGGAATCCCCGTCACTGTGATCACCGATAGCATGGCAGCCCACTGTATGCAGCAAAAACTGATCGATGCGGTGATTGTTGGGGCCGATCGCATTGCGGCCAATGGGGACACGGCTAACAAAATCGGCACCTATTCCCTCGCGGTGCTGGCAAAAGCTCATCATCTGCCTTTTTATGTGGCTGCCCCCCTATCGACGGTGGATTTTTCCCTTAAGGATGGTACGGGGATACCGATCGAACAGCGCGATAGTGCCGAAATTTATCAGGTGGGGACAACTACCCTTTGCCCTAGAGATGTTAACTTTTATAACCCCGCTTTTGATGTTACTCCCGCCGCTTTAATCACCGCTATCATCACGGAAAAAGGAGCGGTAACACCGGCTGAATTAATTTTTTTACAGGACTCCTAGGGGTGAGCTTTTTCCCTACTGACACCATTTTTATTTGTTTATATCCATTGGCACAGTGGGGAAAAATTCCGCCTCAATCCAATTCGAGGTGACGGCCAAGGGCGAAAATGGGTAAGATCACTATTGACAAATAGACCAAAATGGCCTCTAACGATAACATCAAGAAGGATAATGATTAGACATCTCCAAAAATTACAACCTAGTCACAGCTTGTCTTTGTTTTGTGTACTAACTACATGGTTCAATAGCTGGAATGTATATCTATCGTTGCTAATTCAATTTTACTGAAAAAATATGAGGCAATTAAAATCATTTTGATTCGGTTAGATTCCTTAACTAGAGAGACTTTTGTTCTTGAGATAATATTATGGAGATGTTTATTAAGATTCACTTTTATCTATAGTTAAATACTATTATTCAGTTAATTAATCTTAATTAATCTCCAAGTGTATCTTTTTTGTTGACTTAAAAGATTTTTTTTGAGATCGGCTAAAAAAATAATTAAACCAGAGCTTGGTTCTATTCTATGAAAATCCAAGCAGATCAAAGATGTATTCTTCTTAAAATTATCTTGGCTCTTCTCGACTTTGTGTGATAATTTTTGCCCATGAAATCGTGAAATGTTTACTGGGAAAGACTTTAAGGACTATTTTGTTAAATAAACTATCAGTATAGACCTCGTTTTCACACAGGACTCAGAAGAGCCTAATTCTTGCCTAATCTAAATTTGCATGATATTATAATAGAAGAATTAAAGGAGAAAATTATGGTTATATTTGGGTAGATTTGAGTAGATTTTAGTGGGAGTTTAAGTATATTTGTAATCGCCGCTTTGAATAAGTAGAAATAAAATCAACTGAAAAAAGGGGATTGCCGAATGAAGATAAGAAAGTGGAATTCAAGGAAGGAGGAAGGGAATGAAGTCAATGTTTAGGAACGGCTCTAATAATCCAAAAGCCAAAATTATTGAATCATCGCCTAGTTCAGCAAAACCGCGAAAAAATATGGATAAAGTGCGGGTTATCGTTATAGAGGATCACGATTTAACGCGCATGGGGTTAGTGGCGGCTCTCCAGCATCGAGAGGGTATTCAAGTGGTGGGAGAAGCCATCAGTGGATTACAGGGACTAAAACTGCTAGAGGAGACCAAACCCCATGTAGCGATCATCGATATAGATTTACCCATGATCCATGGGATCGAGTTAGTGCGACGCTTCCAACAAAATCGGGGCGAGGACAGCTTGGCCACGAAAATCCTTATGCTAACCATGTACAAAACCCAAGAACTGATTTTAGCGGCTTTTACTGCTGGGGCTTATTCCTACTGTATGAAGGATACCAGCGTCGATCAATTAGTCGAGGCGATTTATTCCACCCACGAAGGCAATCCTTGGATCGATCCCGTGATCGCCGGTGTTATTCTGCAACAAGTGCGCCAAATTTTTGCCGTCGGTGCGGCTGCCGGGAGCAAAACAGTGGTAATTGACGGCGTTGAACCAGAACATCGCCAATTGCTGAAAAATGCGCCCCTAACGGAACGAGAGCTAGAAATTCTCGCTCTGATTGTCGGGGGTTACAGTAATGCTCAGATTGCCGGCCGACTCTATATCACCATCGGCACGGTGAAAACCCATGTCCGCAATATCTTAAATAAACTCTCTGTCGATGATCGCACTCAAGCGGCAGTGCTGGCCCTGCGATCGGGATTAGTACGTTAAAAAAACTGGCATCCTAACCATGGTAGGATGCCAGTTCGGTCAAAACTAGAAACTAGACTGGCGCTGCCACTTTTGATTCGGCCGCCATTAGTTTTTCGTAGGTTTCACGCATTTTGAGACCGACTAACACTTGGAATAAACCCGTACCATTGGTAGAACCGGGATAATCTTTGTGTTTGAGCAGTAATTCCGTCATTTCACCGTAGTATTTAGTGCCGGTTTTGCTCAAATGGCTTTCGATGTAGATCATTTCTTCCAGGTTATCGAATTGACCATCTAGTTCCAGAATCGACACTTCATTCCCCAAGAAGCCATCCGGACCATAGTAGAGTTTAATACCGGGATAAGCGCAGGTCAATTTACGACCACAGGGCCGCCAATCGATGGTGGAACCTTCATCAAACAGATAAGCGGGTTCAAAGTTTTCCACCCCTTCTTTCTGGATTAAACGAACCCGTAGTAACTTACTTTCGTGATCTTCAAGTAATTGGGTGGGCAGCACTTGAATCACCACATCAGCGTACTGTCTTTGGGGATCGATATAGGCACTGAAATCCGGTTTTCTAGAATTAATGGCCGCCATCACATCATCATAGGTGTGACCGCGCTCGGCCATATCCCGTTGAATTTTCCAGTTAACTTTGACTTCATCGCTAATATCGAGATAAACGCTGAAATCTAATAGGGCCCGGACTCGTTCATCATATAAGGGGTGCAGTCCCTCGATCACGATTACCTTATTCGGTTCGATGATTTCGGGAGGATCGATCATCCCCGTTTCATGATTATAAATAGGTTTATTAATGGCTTGACCTTCCTTGAGCGCTTTAATCTGCTCATACATCAGGTCAAAGTTATTCGCTTTCGGATTGAGTGCGGTGACACCCACCTCTTTTCTCTGTTTGCGATCGAGGCAATGGTAGTCATCTAAACAGATCACTGTCATAAACTCGGCCCCGAATAAATCCGTCAAACGACGTAAAAAAGTAGACTTCCCACAGCCGGAGTCCCCAGCTACACCGATTAGAACCACGCGCTCTGGCTTATTGGCCATAGTTTCCCTCTAAATACACAACTAATTGTTAACCCATAGTATGTAATTAAACCAGACTCTGGATCGAGCAGTACCCCGCCGCCAGAAATTTCTGCTGCTGACAGGTTTGGCAAGAGCCTCACGCTAGAATGAGTAAGTATTTAATACTAGGGGGCCTGTTGGCGGCGATAATCTCTGACAAAAAACCAATTAATAATCCGCCGTAACCCATCAACTTTATCATTAAATTGGTGCGTTGCGCTATCGCGCTTCACAGCCTACCAGTGAACTACCGGTAAATCGTCACGCTGCCTGCCCAGATCAGGAAACTGGGATAACAGGGGAAATCTGTCCAGAATTTGAGCGATCTTTTGGTCGGCCATTAATTCATCTTGTCTGCCTAAATAGAGCCAAATATCCCGCCAGTCTTGCTCTGCTTGCCGTGAAACGAAAGCGATTCACTAAATTAACTCCTGTTGAAGTCGCTGTTTGCAAGCATCTTAATAGTGTCTAACAAATCTCCAACGAGATTATGATCTCGGTATCGCTCTGGTAGTATTTGTTCTTGCACCAGTAGTTCCACCACAGTTTTTAATTTTTCCAAGTCTTTACTCCGTTTTTTCATCCGCCTCAAATCGCGTCGAAAGTGGGTGCTTTCCTGTGGGGTTAACATTCCCCTGTATCCTTGTTCCAATCCTCGAACATCTGCCCAACGCTACTATAACGCTTAAGACGCTCAGGATGTTTTTCTACTTCTTCAATGGCGGCGAGCGTTTCTGTATTAGGAATTTGAACATCAAAGGGAAAACCTTGATGACAATCGACATCAGATAAGGCTGGATGCTGAATTTTTTGTAGGAGAAGCTGTTGTTCTTCGTCAGTTAAAGAAAGGATAATTTGAGCAAGAGAATCAATTAGTTTAGTATTGATTGCAGCAGCAGATTGACTCATGATTAAAAAAGTTATGGAGATCGATACAGTTGCCTGAATCTAATCTAGCGCGAGTTGGCAACCCCCAAACAAAAACAGGGCAGGCAAGACACCTACCCCGCTTAGGATGAGTTAGCAACCAATCCTACTAATATTTCTAATTCAAATGGCGCTTGAGTGCCGCTCCCGCACCCAACAAGCCCAATGCCAGTAAACCCAAGCCCGAACTTGGCTCAGGAATCGGAGTACCCTGCAAGTTCAGAGTCCAACCATTACCGAGAGAGCCACCAGAGGACATAGCATTATCCGAAATCGTCAGCCGCCAAGTGCCGCTGGATAGTTGGCCACCCAAAGAAGCCAGCATGGGAACCGCAGTGCCGCTGTTCGCACCGGTGGGGAAGTAGTCGCCGCCGGGGATGACAAAAGCACTACCCCCTGAAGCCGCCACCGCCCAGAGGTCGCCAGTAAAGGCATCATTAAAGCTGTAGTTGTTGCCCCCGGCGAAGTTGCTGTCATCGCCAAGCCCAGAGCCAACGCGACCGATCCGGTTGAACAGGCTCACCGTCGTCGCGGTATCGACGTGAGTGAGGGTGGCAATCAGATCGCCGATCCGTCCGTGGATCGGGTTATTGAGGGTGACGGTGATGTTGGTGATCGAGAAGTTGGAACTGGTGGGAACGGTAATAGTGCTGGAAGCACCTGTGGCGTTGTTGTCAGGGATGCTGAAACCAGTACCAGTTCCAGTAAAGGTGACGGCGCTGGCGGGGAGGACAGTCAGTCCAGCGATCGCGCTAACTGTGCCAGCGAAGACAACACCAGCCAGAGAGAGAGATTTGAAGTTAGTTGTAAAATTCATGGGCAATTTTGGGTAAATTCCACCAGCATTTTCCCCCCCCCCCCGATTTTGTCAAATATCGCTTTTTTATCGATTGCATAGATGTATAGAGTTTTATCTCCAGAAAACAGGTTTCTCAAAGAAACCCGTTTTCTCAGTGCGATCGCTTGGGGAAGATCGGGTTTAGGATATTTGTAATGTTTGATACAAATCTCTCGATCATCTGTTCTTAAGATTAAGGCTGGTGTTGCTAATTGATCGGGAAAGAGGCCGGCGCAAGCAGATAAAAACCGCAGAGAAGCTTGTGCCGTGGGATCAAAATTATTAAGCGGAGAATAGCCTCTGACCGGAATTCAACATCAAAGTTAGTAGGAAACTTGTCATCGCCTAAGTAAAGTAACCCTTTATCCACGACACAACACAATAGGAAAAATACTTATGAGTTATGGAACGCGTGTTCAAGCTATCTCTCAAGTAACGGATCGTAAACCCCTACCTAGCAAAATTCCTCAGCGTTTAGAGGCCCTCTGGGCAACCGATGTCTTTACCCTGAGCAAAATGCAGGCCAGTCTTCCGAAAGACGTATTCAAATCGGTCAAAAACACGATTTTAACCGGGGGAAAATTAGACGTTTCCATCGCCAGTACGGTAGCGGCAGCGATGAAGGATTGGGCCACGTCCAAAGGGGCGCTGTACTATGCCCACGTCTTCTATCCGATGACCAACGCCACCGCCGAAAAACACGATGGTTTTATCTCCGTGCAGAGCGACGGTTCGGTGATCACGGAATTTACGGGCAAAGTCTTAGTACAGGGAGAACCGGACGGGTCTTCCTTTCCTAACGGCGGCCTTCGCTCCACCTTTGAAGCGCGGGGTTACACCGCTTGGGATGTCACCAGTCCCGCCTACGTCATGGAGACGGATAATGGTGTCACCCTGTGTATCCCCACGGTTTTCATCTCTTGGACAGGAGAGGCCCTCGACAAAAAAACGCCGCTTTTACGCTCGATTTCATCGATGAGTAAAGCCGCCACCAGGGTGCTGAAGCTCTTAGGACATACGGAGGTCGCCCCCGTTAACTCCAGCTGCGGTGCTGAACAGGAATATTTCCTAGTCGATGCTCATTTTGCCCATAGTCGCCCCGATTTACTGCTCACCGGTCGCACCCTATTTGGTAAACCCGCCGCTAAGGGTCAACAGTTCGACGATCATTATTTTGGCGCGATTCCCGAACGGGTTCAGGTGTTTATGCAGGAAGTGGAGGAAAGAATGTATCGCCTCGGCATTCCGGCCAAAACCCGCCATAACGAAGTCGCCCCCGGACAGTTCGAGATTGCGCCCTTTTTCGAGGCTGCTAACGTGGCCAGTGACCATCAGCAGTTAATTATGACTTTGCTGAAAAGTACGGCTAAAAAACACGGTTTTGTTTGCCTACTGCATGAAAAACCCTTTGCGGGAATTAATGGTTCGGGAAAACACGTTAACTGGTCCGTCGGCAACGCTACCCAGGGTAATCTGTTGGATCCGGGCGATACTCCCCACGCTAATATGCAGTTTTTGTTATTCTGTGGGGCGGTGATTCGTGGCGTTCACAAGTACGGGCCGCTTTTACGCGCAGTGGTGGCTACCGCCAGCAATGATCACCGTTTGGGGGCAAATGAAGCTCCTCCCGCCATTATTTCGGTATATTTGGGCAGCCAGTTAGAAAAGGTATTCGACCAAATTAGCCAAGGCCGAATTGAGGGTTCTGATGCCCCGGGGTTGATGGATCTCGGTGTCGATACCCTGCCGGTATTCCCCAAGGATCCTGGCGATCGCAATCGTACCTCTCCTTTTGCTTTTACGGGCAATCGCTTTGAATTCCGCGCCGTGGGTTCTAATCAGTCAGTTTCCGGGCCGCTGGTGGCGATGAACACGATTCTAGCGGATTCCCTGACTTGGGTGGCGGATAACTTAGAAAGCCGGATGAAAGCCGGGGAAGACCTCAATACTGCCGCCCAGGGTGTTCTCAAGGAGATCATGGACAAACACAGAAATGTGATCTTCGGAGGTAACGGATATTCCCCGGAATGGCACAAAATGGCGGTAGAAGAGCGCGGTTTAGCGAATCTCCGCACCACTGCCGATGCTTTACCCGTGCTGAAAGCCGATTATATTGAAGAACTGTTTACCCGCATGGGTGTGTTTACCCCCGTTGAACTGGAAAGTCGTTTTGATGTCTATGCGGAACAGTATTTGCTGGCCATCGAAGTGGAGGCGGAACTGGTGGTAAGTATGGCTAAAACGATTATTTATCCCGCTGCTGTTCGCTACTTGTCGGAATTGTCTTTGGCGATCTCTAATGCGGCGGCGATCGGCATCGAGATCAATAAGGAAAACGCCCAAACCCTCTCGAATCTGATTAAGTTAATGATGGATAGCGTTGGCAAACTGAGTGAGGCCATGGCTAAAGACGATTTTGACTCGATCGAGGAACATATGCAGTATTCTGCTCAAACAATCCGTCCCTTGATGGATAAGGTGCGCGAATATGCCGACACACTGGAAGGGGAAGTGGCCGACAATTTCTGGCCGCTGCCTACCTATCAAGAAATGTTGTTTGTTAAATAACATGACGACAAGGAGGGGGTGAATAAGCTGAAAAAATGATTAGTCACCCCCTTCTTTTTAGCTGTTATCGAAACAACCCTGGGTGCATCTCATTTTTGCCCTCTCAAAAATTAATTATGCAAGAACTCTATAGTAGGGTTGATTCATGAATCAACCCTACCCAAACCCTAGAGCGCATTAGTTTTTCGGTGGGATGCTTACAGGCAGCTGCTGATATATCTGTAATAATTTAAGGGTCACTGATAATTGCTGATTGTCGGTATTTCTGCAAATGTGAGATGCACCCAACAACCCTTGTCTAAAACCTCGCCTTCTAGTCAGATTCTTCCCTCCTGCCTCCTGCCTTCGTTAGCTCTGGTAGTTTTAAGTTATGTTAAGAAAAGTAAATATAAATCTAAAACTACTATGGTACTAACTCCGACAATTGGCGAAAAATCCTATAATCGTCAGGATTGGCAAAAAGGCTATCAATCCCAACCTAACGAGTATGATTACGAGGTAGAAGACATCGAGGGGCAAATTCCCCCCGATTTACAGGGTACAGTCTTTAAAAACGGCCCCGGTTTACTCGATATCGCTGGCACGGCGATCGCTCATCCCTTCGATGGGGATGGTATGATCAGCGCGATTAGCTTCAACCATGGGCGCGTACATTATCGTAATCGTTTTGTTAAAACTGAGGGTTATCTCCAGGAACAGAAAGCGGGAAAACCCCTTTATCGCGGTGTTTTCGGCACGAAAAAACCGGGGGGAATTTTCGGCAATGCTTTTGATTTGCGTCTGAAAAATATTGCTAATACTAATGTTATCTACTGGGGTGATAAATTACTGGCACTTTGGGAAGCGGCCGAACCCCATCGCCTCGATGCTAAAACCCTTGATACTATTGGTTTAGACTATCTCGATGGTATCTTAGAAAAAGGCGATTCTTTTGCCGCTCATCCTCGCATCGATCCCGCTTGTATTTTCGATAATCATCAACCTTGTCTGGTAAATTTTGCCATTAAAACGGGTTTGTCTAGTTCAATTACTCTCTACGAAATTAGTCCCACGGGTAAGTTATTACGTCGTCATACCCACAGTATACCGGGCTTTTGTTTTATCCACGATTTTGTTATTACTCCCCACTACGCTATCTTTTTCCAAAACCCGGTTGGTTATAATCCTTTTCCCTTTCTTTTTGGGTTAAAAGGTGCGGGAGAATGCCTGATCAATCAACCGGACAAGTTAACTAAGATTATTATTATCTCCCGGGATCCTAACAAAAGAGAAGTGAAAGTTTTAGAAACTCCATCAGGTTTTGTCTTCCATCATAGCAATGCTTTTGAACAACTTGCCCCGAGCTACGTCGAAGGGGGGGAGAAAATTTATATTGATTCTATTTGTTATCAATCCTTACCACAACTGGATTCAAATAGCAGTTTTCAAGCGGTAGATTTTGATAGTTTAGCTCCCGGACATCTGTGGCGATTTACACTAAATTTATCAGAAAATACCGTTACAAGAGAATGTATTCTAGAGCATTGTTGTGAATTTCCCAGCATCAATCCGGCAAAAGTTGGTCGAGATTACCGTTATTTATACATCGCTGCCGCTCATCATGCCACCGGTAATGCTCCTTTGCAAGCAATCTTAAAACTGGACCTATTAACGGGAGAAAAACAATTACATTCTTTTGCTCCCCGGGGATTTGCGGGTGAGCCAGTTTTTGTGCCTAAACCCGATGGAATCGCTGAAGATGATGGTTGGTTATTGGTTGTCACTTACGATGCGGCTAGTCATCGATCGAATGGGGTAATCTTAGATGCTAAAGATATCACTAATTCCCTAGGGGTTATCCATCTTAAACATCATATTCCCTACGGGTTACACGGTAGTTGGACCAGACAATGTTTTTAAGTTAATTCCCTAGGGGTGGGTTTTCAATCCACCCTGACTAAACTTTACTCTTGAGAGCCTTCGACGCATTTTAAGCGCCTATCCTTAAATTAGCTGAATCTCCCCCCCTTGCCCCCCCGACATCGGGGGGGTTGGGGGGGCAAGGGGGGGGGTGTTGCCTATTGCCTATTGCCTCTTGCCTCATCTCAACAAGTAATTTAATGCTTAACAGCTTATTCTTCTTGTAGTAGCCAAAAACCAGCGAAGGATTCCGATTCAGGGTTAGATTGAATGGCTAAAAAATGCAGATTATTGGCTTTTTGTTTAGCTTCTTCAAAGTTTTTAGCTTCGTTTAAAGTCTCGGCATTAGTGACATTGACGAGAATCCAGCTATCACTAGCACCCGTTTCTAAACGTAGCAGAGGACGAGAACCAGTTTCTAACTTTAAATAGGCCATTTCTAACCCTGACATCCAACCAGCTAATGGTAAAGCGCGGGGAGAAAAAATAACTAAACCGGGGATTTTTAGATTCTCATCTAATCTCATCCCTAGTATAGGCAAATTTTCTCCGAAGCTAATATCCCAATCTTTTAAATCATTAAAAGAAGACAATTCTAGCGTAACAAAAGCCCATTTATCTGCCTTATCTCCCCGGACAGCATCGGGAAGGGGAACAGCATTTAAAGGAGGATAATTCACGGAAGCGGTTTTAGTTAAATTTTGATCATAACCAACTTCTTGAGGGTAGAAATTAACCATTCTTTCTTCTATCCATCTAGTGAGAGCATGAGTGCGACGACTAGGGGAAGCGGGAATACCGATATCCTCGCAAGCTTTGCTAATCATGTTATTCATCTGACGACGGAAAAAGCGAATTTTTTTGGGAGTTACCCCCGCTGCCTTGATAGCTGCAGTAATTGCTTCCCCTAACCATTGGGAATTAACCATCGTATTAGGACAATAACTGGCATATTTAAATAGTTTATCGGAGGAGCGATCGATTGTTGCCGGAGTTTCACAGATTAATAATTCCCATCTTTTTTTATTATTTTCATCCACCACCGGCCGCGAATAAAAATCAAGTTCCCAAATAGTCATATTTTTTTCAGTTATCAGTTATCAGTTATCAGTTATCAGTTATCAGATTTGAGTTTTCAGTGAACAATAAGTACCTAAGCAAAATTAATTACACATATCTAACCCCCCCTTGCCTCTTGCCTTTTGCCTTTTGCCTTTCTTCACTAGGAAATTTATTTTGCACGACTACTTATTAAGTGGCAAGTTCCGAGATTTCTTTTCACTGATTACTGTTTACTGTTTACTGCTCACTGAAAAATCCCCTATTCCCGACAACAGTACGAACGCGGTAGATAGGACGTTTTTGGGATTCATGGTAAGTCCGCATCAAAATTTCTGCCAAAAGACCAAAACAGAGTAATTGTACCCCGGTTAAAAAGAATAACACGGCCAGGATTAACAAAGGTCGATCGCCGATGTCTTGTCCGAAACCGAGTTTGAGAATAGTCAGATAAGTGCCTAAAATAATCCCCACTACCATGGATAACAGTCCGTAGAGTCCAAAAATGTGCATCGGACGGGTGAGGAACTTTTTCATAAAAAAGACAGTAAATAAGTCCATAATCACGCGAATTGTGCGACCTAAACCATATTTACTCTGTCCGAACCGTCTAGCGTGGTGATTAACGGGAATTTCGGTTATTTTTGCCCCTTCAATAAAAGCCAATGCGGGTAAAAAGCGATGTAATTCCCCGTAAAGATTCATATCGGCCACTAATTCGGCTCGATAGGCTTTCAAAGAACAACCGTAGTCGTGTAATTTGACCCCTGTTACCTTTGCTATTAGCCAATTAGCTATTTTTGAGGGTAAAAGCCGTTTTACCCGGTCATCTTGGCGATTTTTGCGCCAGCCACTCACGAGGTCATAACCTTCCTCTAACTTGGCCAATAATAGGGGTATATCATTGGGATCGTTCTGCAAATCGCCGTCAAGGGTAACGATGACCTGTCCCGCGGCATAATTAAATCCGGCAGCCATGGCGGGGGTTTGTCCGTAGTTGCGTCGCAATATTACCGCCTTGAGATCATCGCGATTTTTGGCTAAATTAGTTAAAACCTCGGTGGAACCGTCCTTAGAACCGTCGTCAACACAGATAATCTCGTAGTTAATTTGATAAGAACGCAAAATCGTGGCGATACTCTCCACGAGATGGGGGATACTGTCCACTTCGTTATAAATGGGAACCACTACCGATAAAGTCTGGATAGCAGCCTGCGGGTTTGGTTCATTGACACTGATGGACGGTGTAATCGGGGACATAGTTGACTGACGCGGGGACGTTTTGGGGCGATTGTATCACAATTCAGTGATCAGTTATCAGTTATCAGTTATCAGATGTGAGTTGTCAGTTCACTGATTACTGTTCACTGCTCCCTGCTCCCTGTTCCCCTTTCTCTGCTTGCTTTTTGGCTAAAATTGCCTGACGAAAACCTAGGACGACGAGAATATTGGAGAGGGTGAGGAAAAGTTCGGCGCTGCCGTGTAACCAATCGACGTTAGCTAATTCTTGACCATAGTGGATTTTGGCGTAGATACCGGCAGGAATGGTGATAAAAACGAAGATTAACAGCACATAAAAGCCAATTAGGGCTAAAAGGGGCATTTTTCCCGAACGAGTGATCAACCAGAGAAACCCCAGATAGGGAAACAGGGAAATGGCAAATAAACTCTCTTTATTCATTGTTAACGCTGATTTTACTGGAACGCCACAGCCACCAACCGGCAGCACAGAGGGTAAAATTTCCTAAGACAGTCATGGCTGCCTGTAGGGTGACTAACCAGGATAAGGCACTGATATTATCAAAAAAATGCCATGTACAGGCACACATTGCCCCAATTAAAGCGGGTAACATTCCCCAAGATAACATTCGCCACGATCGATCGCTACTGATGTCGCTATAGGTCCAGACTAACCAGATCGCCGCTATCCATTCTACGACACTCGATACATGAACTATCCACGTCGGTATTGATAAAGCATTCATTTTTTTTACAGGAGACAGTTATCAGTTATCAGTTATCAGTTATCAGTGGGTAAGTTATCAGTTATCAGATTTGAGTTTTAAGTGAGCAGTATTAAATAGAAGTTTCCTACTGTCTTTTCACTGAT
>LFEF01001757.1_pt1 | contig 17194 bp, 17 predicted proteins | sample 619371 | NCBI WGS metagenome assembly LFEF01 (sample SAMN03014291, study PRJNA259931) | freshwater metagenome | biome: lake; feature: waterbloom | place: China: Taihu Lake | collected 2006-08 | depth 0 m m
AGATCTCTTGCATAAGTCTAGACAAAATAGGATAAAATAGTCCAAGAGTTAAGATTGAAAGATGACTTACGAACAAGTAAAAACTTTAAAGCCAACAGAGTTCAAACGCTTGTGTGGCGTGTATCCAGATACATTTAAGGATATGGTAACAGTCCTAAAGGCAGAAAAAGTTTGGCAAAAAAAGACAGGTAGACCGAGCAAATTGAGTACAGAAGACCAACTACTAATAACATTAGAGTATTGGCGAGAATATCGCACCTATTTTCATCTGGGAAATAGCTGGGGTATTAACGAATCAACGGCGTATAGAATTGTTAGGAAAGTAGAGAATATTCTCATCAAATCAGGTCTGTTTAATCTACCCGGAAAAAAAGCCCTCTTAGAAAGTAATAGTGAAATAGAAGTAATAGTGGTGGATGTGTCAGAACAGGAGATAGAAAGACCCAAAAAAAAACAGAAATCATACTATAGTGGCAAGCAGGGATACCACACATTAAAGTCGCAAGTCGTTGCCGATCAAAAAAGCGAGCAGGTAATCTGTGTCCGTTGTGAGAAAGGAAGAGTCCATGATTTTCGACTGTGGAAAGAGAGCAAAATAGGGTTAAATAAGGAAATAGAAATATTAGGGGACAAAGGCTATCAAGGGATTCAGAAAATCCATCAAAACAGTCAGATTCCTCATAAAAAAAAGAAAAAAGAAAAACTAAGTAAAGAGCAAAAAAAAGCCAATCGTCAGTTATCACAACGGCGCATAGTTATAGAACATATTCATCGTCGTCTCAAAATATTTCGGATACTTTCATCAAGATACAGAAATCGCAGACGGCGATTTGGTCTGAGATTGAATTTGATTGCTGGTATCTACAATTACGAACTTCGTTACCGACAAAAATATATATCTTGATTACTTTTGCAAGAGATCTACTAAAATCCATATAGGGATCTTTAGCTGCCCAATCGTGGGAAGGTTGCGCCGCCGTGTGGATAATTAAGGATATATCATGACTATAGGTTTTAAATATATCTGCAATAGCTTCATGATCCCGAATATCCACAGCATGGTGAATGTATTTATCCCCGTAATCTTGCGATAATTTGGCTCGATTCCACTCCGTTGAAGCGTCTTCGCCAAAAAATACCTGACGCATATTATTATCGATACCGACGACGGTATAACCCCGATCACAAAAAAATCTCACTGATTCGGAACCGATTAAACCAGCAGAACCGGTTACTAGAATGATCGCCATAACTATATCCTGAATTTTTTGCCTAGTTGTTGAGAAATTTCCCAAGTTGAGAAAACTTTCTCCGACTTTACTAGATATGTTCGCCTTTGTCAATTAAACAGGAGGAGATTCCCTTAAATGCGGCAATTCCCTCAAAAATTATCGTCTTATCCACTAGGGGTGATTTAATGGCGTTTTCTTGCCAGTAATCCCTAATTAAGTCCCCATCTCCCCCTGTTAAAATTATCCCGCTCTCTGGATATAAATTTAACCATTCCTGACTGAATTTTTCTATTCCCGCCAAAATTGTATAAATTATCCCACTTTTTATACCTTCTGCTGTTTCTTTTGCCCACATCTGCGGTAATCTTTCCGATAAGGACACCTCTGGTAAGGCTGCCGTCCGTTCCCTTAAACTGGCTAATTGCACCTTTAACCCGGGTAAAATTGCCCCCCCCACTAGCTTTTTATCCCCATCCACTCCCGTAAAAGTTAAGGCCGTTCCCGCATCAATGACTAAACAGGGAAATCCGTATTTTTTACCGGCACCTAAGACAGCTAAAGCTCGATCGATGCCGAATGTTGGATATAAATCCAGTAAAGGAATATCTTTTAAAGTAATTATCCGTAAATTGCCATAATTTGCCCATAATTCTCTTTGGCTAGGAACCACAGAGGCGACAATTAATTCACAGTTGCATTTATTTGTCAAGAGTTTAGGGAAAATTTGTTGCAAAAATTCATTACTTAGGGGTTCGGTCAGGTGGGGAGTATCGAGACAAGCTAACAGGGTTTGACCGCGAAAATACCCCCAATGTAGCCGAGAATTGCCGATCATCAAACCTATCCAGTCAGTATCTTGCTCAGTCATTTAGTTAGTGGGAAGTATTTTCAGTGAACAGTGAACAGTAAACAGTAATCAGTAATCAGTGAAAAGACAGCACTGTTAATGCTATTTAATACTCCTCACTTACAGCTTTTCTCAGATACATGAGGTTCGTTCTTGCATCTGAAATACTTGATTAGCAAGAATGAGCTTGTGCTTCACCTTGACGAGAAAGGCTGTCATACTATTCACTAAAAACTCACATCTGATCACTCATAACTGATCAGTGATCACTGATCACTGATCACTGATAAGGCTGATATTTGGCGGAATTATCTAGAAATCATGACAAAAGTTTTTTAATGGTTGCACAGGCAAGAGAATAAGATAACCTAGGTATAGAATTTAACAAAAAATCTGGTTAACGGACATTGATCAAGTCGATAGCACAGTGTCAAACGAGTTCTTTTCCCGCTCAGGTATGGCAATTAGATCACGGCTTAACCGTAATTCATCAGTACTTACCCGTGACTCCTGTGGTGGTGGTGGATGTGTGGGTGAAAGCAGGTGCGATCGCTGAACCCGACCCATGGTTAGGTATGGCCCATTTTCTCGAACACATGATCTTTAAGGGGACGAAAAAACTTCCCCCCGGACTCTTCGACTATTTAATCGAAAATTGTGGCGGAATGACCAACGCTGCCACCAGTCACGATTATGCACACTTCTATCTCACCACCAGTGTTGACCAAATTGAACATACCTTACCCCATCTGGCCGAAATTCTCCTCCATGCTGAGATTGACGATGAGGAATTCTATCGGGAAAAAGATGTAGTTTTAGAAGAATTACGGGCCTGTTATGATGATCCCGATTGGATTGCCTACCAAACCCTCTGCGGAAGTATCTATCAAAACCATCCCTACGGACGCTCTATTCTAGGGGATCAACCCTGTTTAGAGCAATTAACCCCCAATCAAATGCGCTGTTTCCATCGCACCTATTATCAACCGGAAAATATGTGTGTGGCGATTATCGGGGGAATTGAACCCCAACCAGCTTTAGAAATTATCCGGCAATCTTTTCGGGAATTTCCCGTCCCCTCGGAATCCCCCCCCCATCTAGTGGCTGCCGAACCCCCCCTGATCGAAATTCGTCGTTCCCAAGTATATTTACCCCACCTAGAACATTCTCGTCTCTTGATGGGATGGATTGTCCCGGGATGCGATCGCCTAGAAGATGCCTTTGGATTAGACTTGCTTTCGGTAATTCTTGCTGGGGGACGCTGTTCGCGGTTAGTGCGACAGCTGCGGGAAGAAGCGCAAATCGTCCTCGATATTAACAGTAATTTTTCCCTGCAACGAGATTCCAGTCTCTTTACCATCGGCGCTTGGCTATCTAGCTCACAAATCGAGACAATTGAAGGCATTATCTGTGAACATATCCAACATCTGCACGATGATCCCGTCACCCCCGCAGAATTACACCGCACTCAACAGTTATTAGCTAACGATTATATTTTCTCCACAGAAACCCCGGGCCAATTAGCGGGACTCTATGGATATTATCAAACCCTGAGAGCTGCCGACCTAGCAACGATCTATCCCCAAGTTATCCAAAGTTTGCAACCGTCAGATCTCCAGCGTCTCGCTCGTCAGTATCTCTCCCCGGAGCGATATGCTATTACAGTAATGCAACCCTGTGAATAAACGATGTCCGCTTCCCCCATTCACCGCTTAACCTTAGAAAATGGCATCACCCTTTTAGTGGTGGAAAATACGGCCGTGGAGTTGGTTGCAGGGAGGATTTTCCTCAAAAATGCGGGTACTCGTTGGGAAAAAACCGAAAAAGCGGGTTTATTTCGTCTTTTAGCCGTGCTGCTCACCAAAGGTACAGAAAAGTTATCTTCCCTAGAAATTGCCGATCGCATTGAGTCCACGGGGGCCGGTTTAAGCGCCGACACGGGGACTGATTATTTTGTGGTTAGTTTAAAGACCGTTACCAAGGATTTTCTAGATATACTGCGTCTAGCGGCGGAAATTATTCGTTTTCCCAGTTTTCCACCCCCAGAAATCGAATTAGAGAAAAATCTCACCCGTCAAAGCATTCGCTCTCAATTGGAACAGCCTTTTAATGTGGCTTTTAATCAATTACGCGCCGCTATGTACCCGGATCATCCCTATGGTATGTCTTTATTGGGTACGGAGTCAACGGTTTCGCAATTGCAACGGGATGATCTGCTGGCCTATCATAGTCGCTTTTTCCGTCCCGATAACCTAGTGATTAGTCTTTCTGGCCGTATTACCCTAGAGCAAGCAGTAAAAGCAGTGACGGAAATTTTTGGCAGTTGGTCAATTCCCGATCTTCCTTTATCTAGTTTACCCCCCGCCGCTTTTGATTTTCAGCCCACCTGTTTAACTACCGTCCAAGCTAGTCAACAGGCGATCGTTATGTTAGGATACCCCGGGTCTTCTGTACAAGAGGATGATTATGCGGTTTTAAAATTATTGAGTACCTATCTGGGGAATGGGTTATCTAGTCGTTTATTCGTGGAATTGCGAGAAAAACGGGGATTAGCCTACGATGTTTCCGCTTTTTATCCCACCCGTCTCGATTCTTCCCAATTTGTCATTTATATGGGAACTGCACCCCAAAACACAGCGATCGCAGTGTCGGGATTGCGTCAGGAAGCAGAAAGGTTATATCAAGTAACTTTGAGTGAGGAGGAGTTACAGTCAGCTAAAAATAAGTTATTGGGTCAATATGCTCTCGGTAAACAAACTAACGCCGAAATCGCTCAATTATACGGTTGGTATGAAAGCTTAGGTTTGGGGATTGAATTCGATCGCACTTTCCTGGATTCTATTAATCAGATTACTGCCGAACAAGCGCGATCGGTAGCCAGTAAATATTTTCAAAATCCTTACATTTCTCTAGTCGGTCCAGAAAATGCGATCGCTGAAATTCTCTAGTCAGAGCAAAAAGCAGCAATAAAAAACTATTGCCGCTGCTATTTTTGATTAACTCCCCGGGTGGGATTCGAACCTACGACCAATCGGTTAACAGCCGACCGCTCTACCACTGAGCTACCGAGGAAGGCTACTCACAATTAATAATTATAATCATAAGTCCCTCAATAATGCAAGTGCTTTCTGGATTTTTTCTCAAAAAAATTTCCGGTGCCGGTAGCGGTGGGCGGAGAATCCACTATTGTGGAGATAAGGACACCATTAAGTCTAGTCTATGCTTGCTCATCACCGCCGTCCCGTTTCCTTCTGTCTGCTCTCGACAGATCTACCCATCCTCTCCACTTTAGACACTTCCGCTACCCTCTACCAAAAGGATCGCCACCGGTTTCATCTTCTCCTCAATCAACCACCGGTGGCTCTCGCAGAAATAGAGACACTTAAACCCGAAAATAATCAAAATAAATTAATTTGGCTAGAAATTTCGGCCAATCGGGTAATTATGACCATGCAGGGCCAAGGAAGATTCGCCTATCGTCATTTTTGGGAGCAAGGGGTTTTTGGTGTCAGTCGCTACTGGTTAAATGCCGAAAGTTCTCAACCGGGTTACGCTTTTCGCGTCCGCAACTATACCCGTAGTCTCAAATTAGAGGGGGATAATTTCCCCGAATATTTGCGTCTAGAGTACGAATTATGGTCAGATAACCTGATTTTAGGTCATTATGTCCTTCATTTGCAAGTACACCAATAAATCGGGTTGGCTGCATAGAGCTAAAAACTTTGTGGGATAAAACTTTTAGGCTTTTTTGTCCTCAAAAAGTGCCAGCCGGTGGCAAAATTTAGGCACTTTTTCCCCGAAAATTAGGTAATTGTGGGGTGGATTGAAGACTTAGTGCTACACTTCCCGAAAAGTCTATTTTATTTGAGCTTGTTGTTAGGAATCCACTTAAAAGACGTTGTTTAATCTGGCTAATAAGCTCTTGGGTATGATATGGGGAAAAGTTCCAGCGATTGCGCTAAAATGGGGTAGTATGCCGAAAGTTTCCACCTATCGTTACTCTGAGGACTGTTATATGGACGACAAGCTACTTAAAAAATACCTTGAATACGCAAAGACCGAAGAGTCCTTTGCAGTTCTCTTTGTGAAAAAGCATCTCGCTCAAGCAAAAGAGCATTGGGTAGATATTGTCGATTGCCGACGTTATGAGATGTCCTCGGATAATCTACATTTCAGATTCGTCGTAGGTGGCTTGTATAAGAGAAAGATAAAACCTCAGTATCCATCAAAATCTGTGTACACCATTAATGGCAAATTTGATGAAGGCAGATATTACTTAATGGTACGAGCTATAACGTGGGAAACCGCACATAAGGACATTGAACAGCAAAAATCAAAGAACATAACACCACGGAAATTCAAGATAACAGGGATAAGCTACGATAAAAATCGAAGCAACAAAGACTTTTTCCGGAAGGACGCACCACCAGAAATAAAGGCTCTTGCAAATAATCTTAACGACCGTACAAACCCACTATGGGATAGGGCTTTGCAATACGCTAACAAGCCAGAGTTTGTTTATGAGATTAAGAAAGTTTACATCAACTAGCATAGTGCCTAACAATTCAAATGCAGATCGCTATCGCTGTAGGGTGCGTTCCCTAATGCAAGTCCTGCTACAAAGCGCTCGCTTTTTGGGAACGCACCATGCACATTGATGGCAGCTGTGAAGTTAGAAGCATGAAAACCAACCCCCGATCATGTTACGTTACCGCTAACCCATCCTACAAATAATTGTGCCTCCCTACTTATCAAAAAAATGTTTGATATTATGCTTGAAATTTCTAAAACCTCTCTTCAAGTATTAGGCAGTGAAATATTTAATTAGATAACCAAAAGTAAATAACTAAAAACAAAATATTTATTAAATCAAAAAAGGTTGAAAATGGGAAGAAATGCAACAAATAAATTATTGCAAAATGCTAAAAAATTAAAAAGTGACGAGTTTTATACACAACTTTCAGATATAGAAAGTGAGTTGCAACATTATAAAAGTCATTTTGAAAATAAAGTAGTTTATTGCAATTGCGATGACCCCAGAATTAGTAACTTTTTTAAGTATTTTGCTGCAAACTTCAAAAAGTTAGGTCTAAAAAAAATAATAACATCTTGTTATCGAGAACAAGTGAGAGATTTATTTAATACAGAAGAAGATGAAAAGGGTTTTTTCTTTGAATATACAGGTACAGAGAGAGAAAAAAATAAACCTAGTTTAACTGACATTATTTACTTTAATGGGGATGGAGATTTTCGTAGTCCTGAAAGTATTGAACTATTAAAAAAGTCTGATATTGTTGTTACTAATCCCCCATTTTCATTATTCAGAGAATATGTAGGTCAATTAGTTAAATACGACAAAAAGTTTTTGATAATTGGCAATATTAATGCAATAACCTATAAAGAAATTTTCAAACTAATTAAAGAAAACAAAGCCTGGTTAGGAATAAATCTTGGTAGAGGTATTTCTGGTTTCATTGTTCCCGAACAATATGAACTTTATGGAACAGAAGCTCGTATTGACAATTCTGGAAATAGAATAGTTTCTCCAAATAATTGTTTATGGTTAACCAACTTAGACACATCAAAACGACAGGAAGATATGGCTCTCACAAAAAGATATTTTGGCAATGAAGCTGAATATCCAAAATATGACAATTATGATGGAATTAATGTCAATAAAACTCAAGACATTCCCCTAGACTTCAAGGGGGTTATGGGTGTACCAATAACATTTTTACATAAATTCAATCCCGACCAATTTGAAATAATTAAATTCAGGAAAGGGAATGATGATAAAGATTTATCAGTAAATGGGAAATGTCCTTATTTTAGAATACTAATCAAGAATAAACGAATACAAACTGAATATATTGATTTAACTGACAAAGAAAAACAATGTATAACTCAGTCCTAGGGTGCGTTCCCTAATGCAAGTCCTACTACTCCAGCGATCGATTTTGGGGAACGCACCATGCACATTGATGGCAGCTGTGAGTTTATGACGATTGCACCTAAAAATCAGCGAATTTCTTGACAAATAAAGTTAAATATGGTATTTTAATCCCTGATCTGGTAGGGTGCGTTACTTAACCCGCCTTTTTGCTTTTAATCATGATGAATTTGTAATTATTAGGCGTTACGCTAACACATCCTACCCTGCTACCGTGCGACTTGAGTGCGATCGCTGTCACCTTGTTGATTAAACCTTAAAACTGGGATCTCTTTGAGTGTCATTAGTGCGATCGCTTTTCTTGTCAACAGTTCTAACTCATGCTGATTTTGATATAATAGCCATAATTGTTTGACATCTTAAGAGAAAAAATCATGATTAGAGCGATTAAACAGAAAGGAATTGTTGGCAGAGAAGGAAAAATAGAGCTTTATTCTACGGAACTAGAAGAAGGAACAGCTGTGGATATTATTATTTTAGTATCTGATCCTGAACCCGATACAACCGAATATCTTCTTTCAACAGAAGCCAATCAGCGTGAATTATCCGAAGCTATTGACAGAATAGAAAAGAAAGAAAACTTAGTGACAATTACTGTAAAAGAATGGCGTGAAAAATATAGTATTTGATCCGAAAGCTTTTACACAATTCAATGAATGGGCGATAGAAGACAAAAAACTCTATAAAAAAATCGTTGATTTAATTGACGACATATTGCGCCATCCCTTCTCTGGAATCGGTAAACCCGAACCCTTAAAACATCAACTCAAGGGTTATTGGTCAAGACGCATTAATGATGAACATCGCTTAGTTTATAAAATTACAGAAACAGAAATTATTATTATCAGTTGTAAATTTCATTATGACTAGGCTCAATGCGATCGCTGTTATCCTGTTGATTAAACTTTAAAATTGTCATTGCTTGGGATAGGAACGCAAATGGCGATCGCTTTTGGGGCAGGGGTAAGAACGATCGCATCTCTCTTAGGGTAGAACGCTGATGGCAAAGGATGGTCAGTCAGCCCCAGATAGTCAACAGCCTACCCGAAAAAGCTAGATTTTGTAACAAAATTTAGTATTACTTAGGGCTGTGTATAGAGAAGTTGCGAATTGTTAACCTTAGCTTTGCTAGGAAAATAAAACATGGTATTGTGACCCCAAGGCCGTGAAAGACGGCCAGGTTTTCAGTTTTTTTAAACATCAGGTCGCTACATTCTACAGCTATTTTCGCTCAAAAAAACCGATTTTCTAGGCCTTTCTATGACTTATCTTGTTGAAAATCCTTCTACAACCTTTTATTCCTATACCGATACGGGGGTCGATCCCCTGAAAACCGCTCACGGAGTTTATATCACGGTTCACGGACATTTTTACCAACCACCGCGAGAAAATCCCTATCTAGACAGAATTGAACGGCAACCGAGCGCCCATCCCTTCCATAATTGGAATGAACGCATCCATCACGAGTGTTATCGTGCCAATGCTTTTGCGCGCATTTACAATGACCGGGGGGAAGTGATCAAAATAGTTAATAACTACGAATATCTCAGCTTTAACATCGGGGCCACCCTCATGTCATGGATGCAATCCCATGATCCCGAAGTTTACCAACGCATCCTGACAGCGGATCAAAAAAGTTGTCAACGCTTAAACGGTCATGGTAACGCCATCGCCCAGGTCTATAATCATATCATTCTGCCTCTAGCCAACAAACAGGACAAATACACCCAAATTCGCTGGGGAAAAGCCGATTTTCAGCACCGTTTCGGCCGGGATCCCGAAGGAATGTGGTTAGCGGAAACAGCCATTGATTTAGCCACAGTGACAGCTTTAATCGATGAAGGGATTAAATTCACCATTTTAGCCCCTTCCCAGGCCCTGCGCTGTCGTCCTTTCCCTAGCGACCAAGATCCCCATCCCCAATGGCACGCGGTGGCCGGAGGTCAAATCGATCCCACCCGTCCCTATCGCTGTTACATCCCCGATGGTCGTTATCTGGATATTTTCTTCTACGATGGCCCGATTTCTCGGGATATGGGCTTTAATGATGTCCTAGCCAGCAGTGATTTTCTCGTCGGTCGTCTGGGACAGGCAATTAAAGGGGATCATCGTCCTTCCCAGTTAATCAGCGTCGCTACCGATGGGGAAACCTTCGGCCACCACAAACAGGGGACAGAGAAGTGTCTTAGCTATGCTTTTACGGAATCTTTCCCTAAAAACGGCTGGACAGTCACCAATTTCGCCCATTATCTCAGTATTTGCCCCCCCACTTGGGAAGTGGAATTAAAACCCGTGACCGCGTGGAGTTGCGTCCATGGCGTAAATCGTTGGCAGGATGACTGTGGTTGCGGGGGAGGGGGAAATTACCAGCAAACATGGCGGAAACCCCTGCGGGAGTCCCTAAATTGGCTCAGAGATGAGTTGATTAAGGTCTATGAGATTCAGGGACGGGAATTTTTCCGGGATCCTTGGCAGACAAGGGATGACTACATTGCAGTTATTTTAGATCGCTCCCCAGACGCGATCGAACATTTCCTCGCCGGGCATCAAAGTCGCCAACTGAGTAAAAGCGAGAAAATCGATGCTTTGCGTTTATTAGAAATGCAAAGACAGGCTTTATTGATGTTTACCAGTTGTGGCTGGTTTTTTGAGGAAATTTCTCGACCTGAAGGCACGCAAATTTTGAGATATGCTGGCCGGGCCCTGGAATTAGCTGGAGAAGTGGCTGGAATTCAATTAGAAATGAATTTTCTCAGTCGTCTAGCTTTCGCCCCCAGTAACGTTAAGTTATATCAAGATGGGGCCGATGTCTATCGACAATTGGTCACTTCTGCGCGGGTGGATTTGGAACAGGTGGCGGCCCATTACGCTATTAGTTCCCTATTTACCGATTATCCCGGTCATCATCGGATTTATTGTTACAATACCCGTCAATTAGATTATCAAAAACAAGCGATCGGGTCTTTAACTTTAGCAGTGGGACAGGTGGAATTAACCTCAGAAATTACCCAAGAAAGTGAACATTTTGTCTTTGCTGTTCTACATTTAGGAGGTTGGGATTTTTACTGCTGCATTCAACCTTTTAACGGTCGGTTAATCTATACCAATCTTAAGGAGCATCTCTTTGAATCTTTACAACAGGCCAGTGTCTCGACCATGATCGTAGAAATGGGGCGCGGATTGGGAGAAAACTTTTTTGCTTTACCCCATCTTTTTGCCGATGAAAGACACCGGATCATGCAGAAGGTGACAGCCGAAACTAAAAAACGTCTCGATCAATTATACACCCAAGTTTATCGGGATAATTACGGCATTTTAGCGGCTTTCCAACGGGATGAGCTGCCCGTACCTCAAGAGTTACAGGTAGCGGCCGATATTGCCATTTCTCACCGTTGTTTACAGGTGATTAATGCCCTCGAAAAAGATTTTAAGCATCGGCAAGCGACGGAAAATAATCTCGATCAATTATTGGCTATTGCTAAGGAAGCCAATCATTTACGCTGTCAATTAAATATTCCCGAAGCGCGTCAAACCTTAGAAAGTCTGCTCTGGCAATCTCTTTGGAAATTATTACACGATGGTGATCCTTTAACGGCGGAGGAGGATGCCCGCTTAATCACCCGTTTAAGTGAAGTTAGCCAACAATTAAACCTAGGATTATCCCTCGATCGCTCTCAGGAATTATACTATTATTACTTCCATGATCGTCTAGTTCCTAATTGTTTGCGGTCTAATTCAATAGATGTTTCCTGTCCCTGGCCGATGACTCAATTAAAATGGTTATTACTATTAGGACAGGTGTTAAAAGTTGATGTGAGTATTTGGCTGTAAAATCAGTCAAAGGGTGGGCAATGCTCACCCTTTGATTATTAAGTAGGTTAGGCGATGATTGCCCTGAAACTCAGGTTAACCCAGAGACTAAACCCTTAGATTTATAATGGATCATAAGTCTATCATCGAAGGTTTACATGACTATCACGCCGATTTATACCGCCTCAGCCAGCACAGTAACCCAGTATCCCGATGCTTTTGGGCGTTTTGGACGCTACGGGGGCAAATACGTCCCGGAAACCCTGATGCCAGCCTTAAGTGAACTAGAAACGGCCTATAATCAGTATAAGGACGACCCCGATTTTCAAGAAGAATTAAATCAACTGCTCAAGGATTACGTCGGTAGACCCAGTCCCTTATATTTTGCCGAACGTCTCACCGCCCATTATGCCAAAGCTGACGGCACTGGGGCGCAAATTTACCTAAAACGGGAAGATTTAAACCATACTGGGGCCCACAAGATTAATAACGCCCTCGGTCAGGTTTTATTAGCCAAACGCATGGGTAAAAAGCGAATTATCGCCGAAACCGGGGCAGGACAGCACGGCGTGGCCACCGCTACGGTTTGCGCTCGTTTTGGTCTAGAATGCGTGATTTATATGGGAATTCACGACATGGAACGCCAAGAACTCAATGTTTTCCGCATGAGACTGCTTGGGGCGACGGTGCAACCCGTGGCCGCCGGGACGGGAACCCTGAAAGATGCCACCTCGGAAGCGATTCGCGACTGGGTAACTAATGTCGAAACCACTCACTACATCCTTGGTTCTGTGGCCGGTCCCCATCCCTATCCGATGATGGTGCGCGATTTTCACGCGGTTATCGGTCAAGAAACCCGTCAGCAAAGTCTGGAAAAATGGGGCGGTTCACCGGATATTCTCCTCGCTTGTGTGGGGGGTGGTTCTAATGCTATGGGTTTATTTCATGAGTTTGTTAAAGAAGCTGCCGTGCGTTTAATTGGTGTTGAGGCTGCCGGAGAAAGTATCGCCTCTGGAAAACACGCCGCCACCCTTACCCAAGGTCAACCGGGGGTTCTACATGGGGCCATGAGTTATTTATTACAAGATAGCGAAGGTCAAGTTATCGAGGCCCACTCCATTAGTGCCGGTTTAGATTATCCCGGAGTCGGGCCAGAACATAGCTTTTTAAAAGATAGTGGTCGCGCCGAATATTACAGCGTCACCGACAAGGAAGCATTAGAAGCTTTTCAAAGAGTTTCCCGTTTAGAAGGGATTATTCCGGCCCTAGAAACTGCCCACGCTTTAGCTTATTTAGAAACTCTTTGCCCGCAAGTAACCGGTAGTCCTCGCATTGTTATTAATTTCTCCGGACGGGGTGATAAAGATGTGCAATCGGTGGCTAAATATTTATCGATGAATGGTTAACAGTGAGCAGTTATCAGTTATCAGTTATCAGTTATCAGTTATCAGTGAGAGGGATAAGCTATTGTGCATCTAAATTTGATATTCGTTTTGACCTGTTTCCCGTTCCAGACTAGCTTAATATGAAAAGTTCTTTTAAGAAGGGTTATCAGTTAGGAATTTTGATGATTGTATCGACAAGTTTAATGGCCTGTAGTGCCTTAAACTATAGCTCTTTTACGGAACTTGTACCATCTTTATCTCCCTCTCCTTCTCCCTCTCCTTTGGATGCGGCAACTTTACTTATTTTAGAGAATAAAATCTATCAACAGGTCAATCGCTATCGTCAATCTCGCAATTTATCTCCCCTACTGTTAAATCGGACAATTTCGCAACAAGCAAGATTACATAGCCAACGCATGGCCGCGGGTTTAGTTCCTTTTAGTCATCAAGATTTTGACAAAAGAGCGCAAACTATTGGCGTTTCAGTTCCCTATCAAGCAGTAGGGGAAAATCTGGCAGTTAATCAAGGTTATGATGACCCGGTAATGATTGCTGTGGATGGTTGGATTAAAAGTCAAGGTCATCGGGAAAATATGGAGGGAGATTTTGATAGTACCGGGATTGGAGTAGCGACGGATAATCAAGGAAAATTGTACTTTACTCAAATATTTCTCAAACGTCAATCCGCTCCCGTTTCTACTAATACCCTTAGCTACGATACTATCGGGAATCAATCTTTTTTAATTACCCTTGAAGAAAACACTAATTATCAAGTTAATCGCTACCGAATTTCTCAAAATTTACCGCCCCTACGTCTCGATGCTCGCATTAGTCATGAAGCTCGCTTATTTAGCCAAAAAATGACCAATAAACAGGCTCCTTTTAGTCATGATGGTTTTGAGGGAAGAATGAAGGCAGTACAAAGAATGATTCCTTTAGAAAAAATGGGCGAAAATTTGGCTTTTATGAAGGGATATACCGACCCCGTTAGTGTTGCCGTCAAGGGTTGGATTAATAGCCCCGGCCATCAAAAAAATATGGTTGGTGATTATAATCTCACTGGTATCGGTATCGCTCAAAATAATGCTGGTGAATATTATTTTACACAACTTTTTGTTAAAAAGCGTTGACAAAATTCCCCCGATTATATTTAAATTTAATTACCAGTTTTTAACATCAGTTATCAGTTATCAGTTAAGTAGTCGGACATAAATTCTGTGGTCTATCTTAAGAAATGTAAATTGCCGCAATTCTTACTGACGACCGACTCGGAGACTCCTTACCCCACAGTTAACTTTACTTTTGTCCAACTACTTATCAGGGAAATAAAGGCAGTCGTGCGATAGGCAAAAGCATTACAAATTTCCCTCCTGTCTCCTGTCTCCTGTCTCCTGTCTCCTGTCTCCTGTCTCCTATCTTCTAACTATATGAACTTAGACAATTTTCAAGTGTGCGATCAAGATTTAAGCGATGACCTATTATCCCGTTATCTAGGGGTTAATTCGATCGCTGTAGATACAGAAACGATGGGATTAATCCCGGGGCGCGATCGACTGTGTTTAATTCAACTCTGTGATCCCAGTGGTTTTGTCACCGCTATTCGCGTTTTTAGGGGGCAAACAGAGGCTCCTAATCTCAAAAAGGTCATGGAAGATGAGCGGATAGAAAAAGTCTTTCATTTCGCCCGTTTTGATGTGGCTCAACTATCCCATACTTTTGGCATTGCCACTCAACCGATTTTCTGCACCAAAATCGCCAGTAAACTCGCTCGGACTTATACCAGCAGTCACGGTTTAAAAAGTCTCGTGCAGGAATTGGAAGGCATAGAATTAGACAAAACCGCTCAGAGTTCTGATTGGGGAAATGCCGCTAATCTCACCCCACAACAACTGAGTTATGCCGCTAACGATGTGCGCTATTTACTGTCAGTGCGAGATAAACTAATTGTGATGCTGCAAAGAGAAGAAAGATGGGAATTAGCCCAAAAATGCTTTAGTTGTATCCCCATCTTCACCGCTTTAGATTTACAGCAATACAAAGATATATTTGAGCATTAGTCAGCAAAAGTTACAGTCTATTTAATAAGTAAATAGAAGATAGATTTTGTCTTTGATCCCCCCTGCCCCTAGGTAGGGCTATTTCAAGGTCGATAGAGGGCTTGTAAAAAAGAGTTTACTGTGTATAATCACAATATTAACCTGACATAAGCCAAAATATGCCTAAAAATCTCATTTATTATCTGGAGAAAATTCCTGACTTCCGAGAGCCGAGAGGATGCCGTCACCGATTGCCCGTTGTCTTGCTTATTACCATCCTGGCCATCATGAGTGGAGAACTGGGCTATCAAGCAATGTCTCGTTTTTTAGAACGCCATCGTCGTAACTTATCTTTTGTTACTCGGTCTGTCCATATCCCGTATCTCCGGGAGCATCAGTGATTAGACGAGTTTTAAGAGAATTAAACTATAAAGAAGTCGAAGAACAATTGAACGAGTGGCTAAAAGAGAATGCTAAAGTTCCCGAAGGTGAATGGGTCAGTGGAGACGGAAAAGCACTTAAAAATACGGTGTTGAATTATGATGATTCTCAACAAGTATTTTTTAATTTCGTCTCGTTTTTTAGTCATCAAAAAGGGGGCGTGATGGGGGTAAAAGTGATGAATAATAAGGAAACTATAGCGGTGTGCAGTCGTATGAGGTACAGTGTCACGAGCTATAAACCATGCTAGGCAAAGCTTGGTTTGTATCTCACTCAAGCGCTTACCGCTATAGCTTATCCTCTAACCACCTAATCCTAATTCTCGTCTGAGCAATTGAATTGATTTATCCCCAATATAATTATCACTACAGATAATTTCTGGCAGACGAATTAAATCCGATCGCACTTCATTAATCAGATTTTTAATTAAAGTATAACTCGCTTGATCACTGATAATTGTCTGGGAAGTTCGGGCTAAAACTTTTAACTTATCCGTTTCATGAATTTGGGCAGACATAACTAATAAATCATCGCCCCGTAAACTATGAATTAAAATTTCGGCCACCTTAATAATACCGGTGCTAATACTGACAATCCCCAAACGGCTATCGGTGGGTAATTTTTTGATTAATGCCAATTCCTTGCTGTAATCGTAGATATCGATGGGAATGACTCGTAGGTGAAAAGGAGCGGCAATTTCCTCCGCCACACTGATAAAATAGCGACTGGTGACAACAGTAGCAGATTTAGTATTGGCTAAAACTTGGGCTAAATCCTCCATTGCCACTAATTGGACGGGAATTTTGAGGGATTGCTCTAATTCTCTCAACATTAGTTCTCCTGCACCCAAATCGTGACGGGGAATGGTGACAAGAACCTGAGAACTACACTGCGATCGCCAATCGATTTCCGCCAGTAATAACTCGCGAATTTCCTCTAAAGTTAAACCTTGAGCGAGAAAACCAGCCAAACTCTGGCTAATTAGTCTGCCTATTTCTGGATTTTGTTCCAATAGGGGCGAACCCAATAAATTATCGTTTTCATGCCCGCGAGCCTTGACATAAATCCCCGAACCTGCTATGGATTCCACTAACCCATCGTCTTCCAGTTGTTGATAAATTTTACTTATCGTATTACGGTGTAATCCCGTGATCATAGCTAGTTGACGGGTACTAGGTAAACGATGGCCTGGTGGATACTGACGAGAGGCGATAGCGAAGCGAATTTGGTCAAATAATTGCTTAGAGGCGGGGATTTCACTGTCTGGCTGGATTTGGAACTGCATCGGATCACTTCGCTCACAAACTACTTTCGCTGATGCCCATTCTATCATTAGACCCCCTGCAACAATCGGACATCTTCACCGGTCTGATGGGTCTCCGAGGCAGTATTCAGGAGCCAGAAATAGAAAAAACCAAGATGTTATACTAAATCCGTTGAGTAACGCACAGAAAACGGGTTTCTCCGAGAAACCCGTTTTCTACTCATGCACT
>LFEF01006652.1_pt1 | contig 17070 bp, 20 predicted proteins | sample 619371 | NCBI WGS metagenome assembly LFEF01 (sample SAMN03014291, study PRJNA259931) | freshwater metagenome | biome: lake; feature: waterbloom | place: China: Taihu Lake | collected 2006-08 | depth 0 m m
GGGCGAAGCATTCGGGCAATAACCTATCGGTGAAACCGTAGATTTTCTATCCGAATGCTTCGCCCCTACTTTTTCAGCAAGTCCTATTCAATTTAAGATTATGAGTAATCGCCGTTGCACCTATTAACAGACAGTGATTTTTGATCTGCACTAGAGTGTTGCTATCACCTTTGACAAAATCACTAATCGTACAAGTATCGAGCAAAACCAGCACTAAATCACCTCATCTTCTCTAGGTGGGGAAAGTTCCTCTCTATAAGCTTCAAAAATAATACCATCACTTACCCCTTGAAAATTAAGGATAGTTGACGACCATTGAGACTGTTCTTTTGTGGTAATTAAAAGCTGTATTGCTTCTCGAATCAAAGCATTCTGGGATTTGCCTGTAGAGTGAGATAAAGCCTGTAGTTGCTGACTTAATTCATCTTCCAGATAAAGATTGAAGTTCATAACTTAAATTAAGCAAATATCAATTAACTTTATTATAACAGGATAACTTCTTTCTTTTCTGGGCTGAGATATTTATCAGCGTTTACTATGCTAATAGCAAACTGACCAGCTTTTTGAGCAACTTTACTACCCATAATATCACACCACCTTCCCAACTGATAACCGATAACTCTTTCATTGTCTTAATAAAATTTAACATTAACGCCATTTTCTCAAAAAAATCGACCCGCCTAAGAGCGGGAAAGAAAGGAAAAGAGAAAAAATAGGGAATAAGGGTAAAAAGGGAAAAAAGAGAAAAAGGGCTACAAAGTCCTCCCAGCACCGCACACCACCCGAAAACCGTAGTCGCCGCTGTAGTCGCGGCGGTAGTCGTCGTAGCGGGAAGCGGAACGGCAGTTAAATGGATCGATGTACCAAGAACCGCCCCGCAGAGAAGAATGATTATCATACCCATTTTCTGTCCAGACACTGCCATCCCTCGGCGCACCGTCATAGTTATCGTGCCAGGTATCGGCGCACCATTCCCAGACATTGCCGTGCATATCGTACAGTCCGAAGGCATTGGGGGAAAATTGTCCCACAGGAGTCGTTTCTTCTCGATATTCTCCTTTGGGTTCATCGGCGTAGGTTTCGCTGGCATTGTAGTTGGCCAATTTCCCCGTAATGGTTTCCCCAAAGTAAAATGGGGTGGTGGTTCCGGCACGACAAGCGTATTCCCATTCCGCTTCACTCGGTAGTCGGTATTCCCGAACCGTTAGTTTCGATAATCTCGCACAGAATTCGATCGCATCGTACCAGTTGACTTGTTCCACGGGTCTATCCCAGCGCGTGGGCGATCCCCCCCTAGCCCCCCCTTCAAAAGGGGGGGAATCGGAAGCCCCCCTTAAAAAGGGGGGTTTGGGGGGATCTTTAAAGTAGGAAGGATCAGGATCAAGGTCTTTTTCTACTTTTAAATCGGTGCGAGAGGCAACTGCTCTCCACTGGGCCTGGGTGACGGGATATTTACCCATGAAAAAGGGGGGGACAGTTACTTGATGTTGAGGACGTTCATCATCAAAACTATCTTTCTCATTTGCTGGTGAACCCATCGTGAAAGTTCCCCCCGGGATGGCGACCATTTCTAGGGTGATGTCGTTGCCCAAATCTTGGGCGAAATATGAGGCTTCTGCCTTTTTTCGTTCGACTTCCTGACCTTTGGCATTTACTTTTACCACATCAAAATCAAATTTCATTGTGTTGATTTCCCCTAAATGTTATCTCGCTTGCCTTTAACCAAACATTCTAACTCCACTATCTTTCCCTCGACATCAAGCCACTACAGTGGCACCCCTGAGATAATCTTCTAGTTGGCGATCATTGTCGTGACTGAGATTGCCTAGAGGTAAAGTTTCGACGCTAAAAGCTCTCACCTCACTAACTTCTAATGTATCTTTGATCTGAAAATTACCCGCCGCTGTCACTTCAATTAACAATGAAATGGAGTGAATGCGCGGATCACGCTCAAAAGAGGAATAAACCCCGACTAAACGCCCTAAACTGACTAAATTTAATCCTGTTTCCTCTTTTAATTCCCTTTGGGCAGTATTAAAAATATCTTCCCCCCAATCGACCATCCCTCCCGGTAGGGCCCATTTGCCGGTGTCTCTGCGTCGGATTAAAACAATTGTACCATCAGCAAGCAGCGGAATTATTGTCACCCCAGTTACAGGATGACGAAAGATAATTCCCATCACACTTTTAATAAAATGCCAAACACGACCCATATATAAGCTGTTCGTAATTTAAATTGCTTGTTGAGACGAGGCAAAAGGCAAAAGGCAAAAGGCAACAGTAAAAGGATTGGGGGAGGTTCGGCTAATTGTCAGAAGAAAGAGGTTTCCTTCCCTACACCCCACACCCCACACCCTACACCCTCTTTCAAGTCAGGACTTTTGCCTAACACCTATCCCCCAACCCCCAACAATATCAATCATGATCGAGAATGGCTTTAGCTTGAATTAAAGCCGATCGCACTTGTTCAAAACCTGTGCCACCATAGCTATTACGGGCCGCTACCACCTGACGAGGAGCGATCGCGTCGTAGATATCGGCCTCAAAAGCCGGATGTAATTCTTGCCATTCGGTCAGGGTTAAATCTTTTAATAACTTACCCGCTGCCAAACTGCTTTTAACGACTTTCCCGACTAAATTATAAGCTTCTCGGAAGGGAATTCCCTTACTGGCTAAATAATCCGCCACATCCGTTGCATTAGAAAAATCTTCCGCCACCGCGTTAGCTAATCGGTCGGTTTTAAATTGAATCCCGGTGGCTAAAAGTACCGTCATCGCTTGCAAACAAATCCGCACGGTTTTAACGCCATCAAATAACGCCTCCTTGTCCTCCTGCAAGTCTTTGTTATAGGCTAGGGGTAAACCCTTCATTAAGGTCAATAACGCCTGTAAATGCCCAAAAACCCGCCCTGTTTTGCCGCGCACTAATTCGGGAACATCGGGATTTTTTTTCTGGGGCATAATGCTAGATCCCGTGGCACAACTATCGGTGAGAGTGATAAAACTAAATTCTTGGGAAGACCAGAGAATCATTTCTTCGCTCAAACGGCTCAGGTGGACCATAATCAGACTAGCGGCCGTCATAAATTCAATGGCAAAATCTCGATCGCTAACTCCATCGAGACTATTGTTATACACCTGCTCAAAATCGAGTAAATTGGCACTGTAATGACGATCGATGGGAAAAGTCGTCCCCGCTAAGGCCCCGCATCCTAGGGGCGAAATATTAGTCCTGGCGCGAATTTCCCCTAATCTTTGGTGATCCCGTTCGGCCATTTGAAAATAAGCTAGGAGATGATGGGCTAAACTAATCGGTTGAGCGCGCTGTAGGTGGGTATAACCGGGGATCAGGGTTTCCAGATGGTTTTCAGCGTGATTGACTAAAGCTTGCTGAAAATTGCGAATTTCTTGCCTAATATCATCGATTTGTTGTCTAAGATACAGACGTATATCCGTTCCTACCTGATCGTTTCGTGAACGGGCCGTGTGTAGTTTTTTGCCCACATCTCCCACGATCTCGGTTAAACGACGTTCCACGGCAAAATGCACGTCCTCTTGATCGATGCCGGGGTTAAAGTTGCCGGTGCGATATTCTTGACGAATTTGTTCCAATCCAGAGACGAGACTATCTGCTTCTTCGGGGCTGATAATACCCGTATAGGCGAGCATTTTAGCGTGAGCGATCGATCCGGTGAGATCATACTCGATTAATTCGATATCAAAGCCAATACTGGCGTTAAATTCTACGATCGTAGGATGGAGACTACCTTCAAAGCGATCGCTCCAAGTTTTCTTTGCTGTCACTGTTTTCGTTAGATTATTGTGTATAAAGTTAACCAAAATATGCTGGACAATTTTGGGGAATAATCCGCTGCTGATAGCATTACCGCTTCAGGTTAGAAAAATCTCCAACCCTACAAGCATAAGAATAGCAAGAATTGCTCACTCTGGCTGAATGCTGATAGGCGAAAAGCTAATAAGAAGTAAAACCTCGAAACATATAACCGGCAATGAAACCGATTACTAAAGCCCATGCTTGCCCAGTTTTGACGAAATTTGAGAAGGCTTTCTGGACATTCCCGATGATATCCACGTCTTGCTCCGAAATAGTCATCAAGACATTGGTGAGAGGCGAAAAGTCGATCGAGACAGATAGATGATGCAAGGTGTCGATCACGATGGCATTCCTCAAAGGCGAAAATCTACAAAACAAGTTAACACAAAGAGGAGGTCACTTTCAAGATGATTGAGATTGCTGGTAATAGGCTAATAGTAAATTGCCCGCTTTTTCTAAATCTTGCCCAAAGGCGATAATTCCTTCCTCATGACCACTCATCACTAAAATTTGTTGCTCCTCTAGACGATCTTCTTGACATAAACGGATAATTTCTGCGGCCATTTCTGGGGTTCCATAGGCAATATTTTCTTGAGTAGTCGGCACTCGATACATCAAATTTTGCCACAGGGGTCGATGATGAATATGAATCACCCCATTAATCTGGGGATTCGCTTCATAAATTGCTCCATGAGTTAAGGTTTCTGAAGAAGCGGCAATTGTTCCCCGACAAGTGACCCGATTTTCTCTCCAATCGTAGTCTATAACTGTGGTGTAATGGGATTCATTTAATACTGGAATTCCTCCAGTGTTAGTGCCAGAAATAATAATTTCTTTGTCTATTTTTCCTCGTTTACTCACATTCCCAAAACCGATTCCGTTATCGTATTGACCGATTAATCCCAGTTGATAGAGGCGATTGCGCCAATAATTTAATTCTGCAATCTCTGAGCTTACTAAGGGACGGTCAGGAATCCAAGTACAATTATATTTAACGTAACCTTCATCAATCATAGATTTTTTGAAAATATTCGGGATAATTTTGACAAACTTTCTGCACAAAGTCCTGGAGAGGATAGGAAATATTAGTGATATAATTATTTTTGATAACTTGGGAAAATAGGGGTAAAACTTCCGTGTCTAAGGCGGGTTTAAATAAGTCCATCGGCAGGATTAAATCGGAACCTTCCCGCACATCAATTGTCTCAAAATTATCGGACACAATTAACCAAAGAGGACGCACCCAAAGAGCCGAACGACTTTCGATCACCTGAATTACTTCTCCGTATAAAGTTCGATTTTTGCAGAATAAACTAACAATTTGATGGGGAGTAAATGTGTTCATAGACTCTCATACATGGCAATTAGATTGGGTAAATAATTAAGTTTTCATGGATAAAAAAGCAGAGAAATTAGCTGAATGTTGACCAGCTTTTTTTAGTGATCACTGAAGCAGAAACCCTTAACTAAAATCCGGTCATCATCAACATTCCCATCGATAGCAGAAATTTTCCTTTTTGCGAGAAGTATATCCCATTTTGACATAGATTGTAATCAACTGACAAATTACTTAAAATAATTTAATCTTTTTTTCCAAAAAAATTGTTAAAAACTTGACATAAATACTAATTTACCCATATTTGAATGATCCTAATTAGGCGTAGGAAATGAGAGAAAATGAATGTATTAGGAGAGACAAGATTTGAGCAGGGAGTAATTAATATGTCCCTGAGCAATATGTGCGATCAAGATAGCTATGTAGGTCAAGAACTAGGCAAAGTTTACCACGATTATCAAGAAGAACACGAAGAAGCGATCGGCAACCCTTGACAGGACTCCTATCAATTTACCATATACGTTCCCCATCCCAATCAGCAAGAGGAAGAAATCAGCCTAGAAGAAGGTTTAGGTTGCAGTTACAATCTGGAAGTGAAGCCCATTATCAAGAGAAGTCAAATTCCCTATAAAATTCCTGAAGGGGGTCATTTTGTTGTCGTGCTTAAACAGGTAAAATTAGCAGGATAATTTCAAATTGCCGTCCCAGGAATATTTATCTGTCCTTGAGGAATGCTCAATCTTGATATTATCGTCGATCTGGATGAGAATCAATACCAACCACTGGTGATCAAACATCCAATTATCCGCGATTATCCTAGGGATTGGGAAAACAAATTATTAAGGTTTCTCAAACAGGAAATTCCTGGGCAAGAATTACCCAATGTCGTTAATTATGTGGACTGTTCTTTTAACCCAGATTATCTTCGTACCCACTGGAGGGAAGTCTATCTAGGGTCTGCTGAAAAAGTTTTTCCTGGGGGCAGGGTGTGGCCCCCCCAACCCCCCCGACATCGGGGGGGCAGGGGGGGTGTGGGGTTTTACCGGTTTTGAGGTGGCCAATTACCTAATTTTCAGGGAAAAAGTCCCGGAATTTTCCCCGCGCTCACTCCAATCCCTGGCACTTTTGGATTTCAGAAAAGCCTAAAAATCTGATCCAACAAGGTTTTTAGATTTATTCAGCCAGTCCTACCTTTTATTTGTCAGATTGATTGGATATGTCTAGGTTTTGCACGATCAATCAAGGGACCAGTATCTTTAACCAAAAAGTAAATTATGCAAGATTTCTAAACGCCGGTCATCTTCACGGACAATAGCACCATAATAATTTTTCTTATTCTCTAGCCAGAGTAATTCAAACTCGATCGCCTTGGGCAAAGCTAAACCAAAATTATCCAAAGCTTGGGGACAATCAAAGATAACTTTGCGCGTCTCGAAGCGGTCAAAATGTCCTTGGCAGAACATTTTGAAAAACGGGAAAGAATGCAGTGACACCCCACCCCCAATGGCAACAGTCAAACCGGCAGCCTTAGCTTTTTTTGCCAAAGGTAAAGCCAGATCCAAAACTTGCTTGCTATTCACATCCTGACGGGTTAATCCCAAAGAACAGGCTAAATCCATCCGTCCGATGACGATACCATGGAGAGATTTTATCTCTGGAATCGCCAACATTTCCTGAAAATTATCACAGGCAGTAATCGTTTCGATATTAACCAATAACTCCACATCTTCCACCCCTTGGTCAGCTAAAACCCTCCTAGCTGCCCGCAGATATTTTTGTAAAGCGTAGGCTGTTTCTACCATGGGAGCAATCAAGCGATCAACTCCTAAATTAACCGCATCAAAGATATCTCTGACCGCTTCGCAACCAGCAATTTTCAGATTAAAATCCACCCCCGCTTTCAGACTAATTTCTTTCAACCGCATCGCTTCCGTCAGTCGGGTTCCTTCCGTCTCGAATTCCGCTTTTACCCCTGAAACATGGTGATCTTCCCTGAGTTCTCTTAACAGTTCCACCATTTTTTTTCTAAGGAATTCATGATTTTAATCGTTGACAATCGGTAATTGCTAGATGAGCCTTGTTGATTATAGCCGATCTGCGAAAAGCCGATAGCTGAGGACTAAGTAGGTAGGTGTTAAAAATTGTCAGATGCCCTCTTATTCAGGAGGGATTAAGGGGGGGCCGATCCCCCCTTATCAAGGGGAGCAGGGGGGATCGAACCCAAAATCTATCTTCAATTTAATTAAAACCAGCTACTTAAGAGACCATAAAAATACCCTAAACAAGGGGACAAGAGCGACAAAATACCGGCATAATGAACAAGGCCGTCTGATTTTTTTCTGGCCACATCCTTTCTATACTACATTCGTAATATAAGTAATTCTCTAGTTAGACTATGCGAACTCACTACTGTGGCGACCTTAGCGCGATCGAAATTGAAAAAAGTGTCACCCTCTTCGGTTGGGTCGATCGCCGTCGCGATCACGGTGGCGTTATTTTTATCGATCTGCGGGATCGCAGTGGTATTGTCCAGATCGTCAGTGATCCCCAACGAACCCCCGCTTCCTATCCCATTGCTGAAACCGTCAGAAACGAGTATGTCCTCAAGGTGACGGGAACAGTCAGTCAAAGGCCTACCGAATCCCTTAACCCGCGCATTGCCACCGGAGAAATCGAAATTTACGCCACTAGCATCGAGATTCTCAACGGGGTTACTAAACAACTGCCTTTTGTCGTCTCCAGTTCCGAAAGTGAATCGGTCCGGGAAGATGTGCGCTTGCGATACCGCTATCTAGACCTACGCCGGGAGCGTATGAGTCAGAATTTACAACTACGTCACCAAGTTGTCAAAGAAATGCGCCGTTTTCTCGAAGATGAACAGCATTTTATCGAAGTGGAAACACCAATTTTAACTCGATCGACTCCCGAAGGAGCGCGGGATTATCTGGTTCCTTCCAGGGTCAGCCCGGGCCAATGGTACGCTTTACCCCAATCACCGCAACTATTTAAGCAATTATTAATGGTGTCGGGAATGGATCGCTACTATCAAATCGCTCGCTGTTTCCGGGATGAGGATCTACGCGCTGATCGTCAACCGGAATTTACTCAGTTGGATATGGAGATGAGTTTTCTCTCCTTAAGCGAGATTTTAGCCCTGAATGAGGCTTTAATCGCTCATATCTTCAAAAAAGTCAAAAATATCGATATAAGCCTGCCCCTGCCCCGTTTAACATATTCTGAGGCTATGGATCGCTATGGGGTCGATCGCCCTGATACCCGTTTTGGCTTGGAATTGGTCAATGTGGCGGAGATTTTTGCCGATTCGGGATTTAAGGTGTTTTCAGGTGCGATCGCTAGTGGGGGGACGGTGAAAGTTTTACCGATTCCCAACGGTAACGAGGCGATTTCTAACGTCAGAATCAAACCGGGTGGGGATTTATTCAAAGAAGCCACCGATGCGGGTGCGAAGGGAATCGCCTACATCCGCGTGCGCGAAGACTACGATTTTGATACCATCGGTGCGATTAAAGATAACCTGACAGAGGCACAAAAACAGGCTTTAATCGAGAAGACTGGCGCAAAACCGGGGCATCTGCTGTTATTTGGGGCAGGAGATACCGATACAGTCAATAAATCCCTATCCCGCCTACGCTTAGTTTTAGGGGAACAATTGGGATTAATTGATCCCGATAAAATCAACCTCCTCTGGGTGACGGATTTCCCGATGTTTGAATACAACGCCGAGGAAAAACGCCTAGAAGCATTGCATCACCCCTTTACTGCCCCTAATCCCGAAGATTTAGACGATCTAGCCCACGCTCGCGCCCTAGCCTACGATATGATTTTTAATGGTGTTGAAATCGGTGGCGGCAGTTTGCGGATCTATCAACGGGAAGTACAGGAAAAAGTCTTCGCCACCATCGGTCTATCCCCAGAGGAAGCCTATAATAAATTCGGCTTTTTGTTAGAAGCTTTTGAATACGGAACCCCTCCCCACGGTGGCATCGCCTACGGTTTAGATCGCTTGGTGATGTTGTTAGCGGGGGAAGAATCGATTCGCGATGTGATTGCTTTCCCGAAAACCCAGCAAGCTAGTTGTTTACTCACTTCTGCACCTTCAACAGTGGCAGCGAAGCAATTAAAGGAATTATCCGTTGCTTCTACCTACAAACCGCCATCCTAAGATTAGGGTGGGCATTGCCCACCTAATTTTTCCAAGTCTGTTGACACTAAGTTAAATTCTTTTCTGCCCTCACTTCATCCTCTTTAGCAGTGGCTAAAAATTCCTAGAGTTTAGTTTTGGGAACTAGGGGAAAAGTGCAGGGTAAGCGCATCTTAACAATCCTTGACAATTGTTAAGCAAAAATCGACCAAATGGGTCGAGTTCGCCCCTACAAAATCGACCCGCCTAAGGGCGGGAAAGAAAAGAAAAAAGAAAAAATAGAGAATGAGGGTAAAAAGGGGAAAAAGGAAAAAGGGTTAGAGAGTTCTCCCGAATACGCAGACTACCCGAAAACCGTAATTGTTGATGCGGTTGACGCGGCGGAAGTAGTAGTCGTAGCGAATCGCGGAACGGCAGTAATTAGGATTGTAGCCCCAGGAACCGCCCCGCAGAGGAGAACGATTATCATTACCATTTTCTATCCAGACACTGCCATCCGTCGGCGCACCGTCATAGTTATCGTGCCAAGTATCGGCGCACCACTCCCGGACATTGCCGTGCATATCGTACAGTCCAAAGGCGTTTGGGGGAAATTGTCCCACGGGAGTTGTTTCGTTTCGATATTCTCCGTTCGGTTCATCGGCGTAGGTATTACTGGCATTGTAGTTAGCCAATTCCCCCGTAATGGTTTCCCCAAAGTAAAACGGGGTGGTGGTTCCAGCACGACAAGCGTATTCCCATTCCGCTTCACTCGGTAGTCGGTATTCCCGAACCGTTAGTTTTGATAATCTCGCACAGAACTCGATCGCATCGTACCAGTTGACTTGTTCCACGGGGCGGCGATCGCTATCGGGACGGTCTTTAAAATAGGCTGGCTTGAAATCAAGGTCTTGTTTAACTTTTAAATCCGTGCGAGAGGCGATCGCTTTCCACTGGGCCTGGGTGATGGGGTATTTACCCATAAAGAAGGGTGGGACAGTTACTTCATGTTGTGGTCTTTCCCTTCTAAATCCTTCCCAATTAAATTTTTTAACCAGTCTTTCGATTTCCTCATCTTCTGTTCCCATCAGGAAAGTTCCCCCCGGAATGGCGACCATTTCTAAGGTGATGCCTTTGCCCAGATCTTCGCTGAAATATTGGGACTGTTTCGACTCTTTTTTGATTTGCTCACCCTTCGCATTTACTCCCACGATCTCAAAGTTAAATACTGATAACAGTTGTTTTGGCTCTTCTGGTTTAAGCTTGAATTGATAGGTAATTGCTCTTTCTAGTTGCTCAAATCCGTCTTCTTTCCAATAATCAAGCCAGTGGAGGTCTCGCAGGTTCAAGCTAACTTCTGCAAGTCGCAGATCAGGAATTTCGCATTCTTCTAACCTCATGGGAATAAAAAAAATTGTCCCCGGTAGCATCTCTCCCAAGGTATCAAGTGCAATCCTCAACTCCCGTTGGATGTATCCCTGCTTATTAGCTGATTTCGCTGACAGACAGGCGAGAAAAATCTGACTAGCTTTAATCGCTTTCGGAATTTCATCTCGCCAAATTTGACCCGGAATCAGGTCTTTTTCATCCAACCAAGGTTTATATCCCGCTTGCTTAAGGCGCTCATGCAGTGCCAAAACTGCTGGTTTGTCCTCACTAGCGTGAGCTAGGAAAATTTGGATATCTGACTTTTTCATAACTTTTTCTTATGACCACAAGTAGGGGAGAGCCAGATTAACTGGCAGAAAATCTCTAAATAAACCATTTAATTAATTATTACTCATTCTTAATTCTCCTGTCTCCTGACTCCTGACGACCGGCTCCTAACCCCACCAACAAACTTTTTCAGCAAACCCTAGTTAATTATTTTTAGCTAGTTGACTAACAACCCATGCTCTTAAATTCTTTTCTGCTCTCACTTCATCCTCTTTAGCAGTGGCTAAAAATTCCTAGAGTTTAGTTTTCGGAACTAGGGGAAAAGTGGGACTAAATTCTCCTTCCTGATAAACCCCCTTTTCTAACCGATAAATGCGCCAGATTTGTCCATTAAAACGCCATAATTCCGGCACTCCCAAACGGGCATAAAGTGCTAATTTATTAATATCCGTATGGGTGATATCCACTTCCACCACTAAATCTGGGGGCGGATCTTCAGTTAAATTAATCCTTTTTCCTAGCACTTTAGCTTGATTTTGAATATAGTAGGCATTATCGGGTTCTGCTCCCCGTTCTAAATCTTCCCTAGCTAGAGTTGTGGAACCCATACTTTTAATTTTTAAACCCAATTCGGACACCAAAAAATAGATAAAACGTCCGATTAACTCTCGATAAAACTCGTGTTCTTCTAGGGGCATAGTAATCTCTAAAGTACCACGATCATAAAATAAATGGGCGCGATTATTTTCCCCTAGGGCCTGTAAAATTTGCTGATAGGATAACCAATTGAGATGATAAAAAGTAACCCGTCTTTCTGCCCGGATTTCGCTAGTATTTAACTCTAGAGGAACTGTCACCATAATTACCTCAACTTTCAGCTAGTTGACTAACAACCCATGCTCTTAAATTCTTTTCTGCCCTGACTTCATCCTCTTGAGCAGTGGCTAAAAATTCATAGAGTTTAGTTTTGGGAACTAGGGGAAAAGTAGGACTAAATTCTTCTTCCTGATAAACCCCCTTTTCTAACCGATAAATGCGCCAGATTTGTCCATTAAAACGCCATAATTCTGGCACTCCCAAACGGGCATAAAGTGCTAATTTATTAATATCCGTGTGGGTTATATCCACTTCCACCACTAAATCTGGGGGCGGATCTTGAGTTAAATTAATCCTTTTTCCCAGCACTTTGGCTTGATTTTGAATATAGTAAGCATTATCCGGTTCTGCCCCTCGTTCTAAATCTTCCCTAGCTAGAGTTGTGGAACCCAGACTTTTAATTTTTAAACCCAATTCGGACACCAAAAAATAGATAAAACGTCCAATTAATTCTCGATAAAACTCGTGTTCTTCTAGGGGCATAGTAATCTCTAAAGTGCCACGATCATAAAATAAATGGGCGCGATTATTTTCCCCTAGGGCCTGTAAAATTTGCCGATAGGATAACCAACTGAGATGATTAAAAACTACCCGTTTTTCGCCCCTAATTTGCTCAGTATTTAACTCCAGAGGAACTGTCACCATAACTGCCCCGAAAAGCGAAATTTATGCCCAAAAAAGGGGGTTGATTCACCCCCTGATTATCTTATTAAACCAGTGCCGGAACCTGGGGCCAACGCCCGATCGCCTTACCAATGACCGCTAACTCCTGAGTTAATCGATCGAATCGGTCCGGAGTCAAGGATTGCGGCCCATCAGATAGGGCCTTCGCCGGGTTAGGATGTACCTCGATCATCAAGGAATCGGCCCCGGCTGCCAGGGAAGCCATGGCCATGGTCGGGACATATTCCCATTTACCCGTACCGTGGCTAGGATCGATCATGATCGGCAGGTGAGTTAAAGTTCTTAAAACGGGAATACAGGATAAATCTAGGGTATTGCGAGTATATTTACTGTCAAAGGTGCGGATACCGCGTTCGCAGAGAATGACATTGCTATTTCCTGCCGCGAGGATATATTCTGCCGCCATCAACCAATCTTCAATAGTGGCCGCCATGCCGCGCTTGAGTAGGACCGGTTTCGGTTGCGCCCCAACTTTTTTCAGGAGGGAAAAATTCTGCATATTGCGCGCCCCTACTTGCACCACGTCGGCTATTTCGACGATCTTATCGAGATCCGCCGCGTCCATTACTTCCGTGATAATACCCAAACCACTGGCATCTCTAGCCGCCGCTAGTAATTCCAAAGCGCTTTCCCCGTGACCTTGGAAAGCGTATGGAGAAGTGCGGGGTTTATAGGCACCACCCCGGAGGAATTGCGCCCCGGCTGCCGCCACTCGTTTGGCAGTTTCCACGATCATGACCTCATTTTCCACCGAACAGGGGCCGGCGACAATGCTAACGGGATGATTTCTGCCGATGGGGATAACACCGTTAGGAGTGGGGACTAAAACCTCGCTGTATTCCCCGTGACGGTATTCTAAAGAGGCGCGTTTGAAGGGTTGTTCGACTCGCAGGACGGTTTCGATCCAAGGGCTTAATTCTTGGATTTGTAGGGGGTCTAATTCCCTGGTTTCTCCGACTAAACCGATGACAACTTTATGCTTACCGACGATTTTTTCAGGACTTAATCCCCATGCCTCGAATTCGGCACTGACGCGCTCGATTTCAATTTCCGGGGAACCAACTTTCATGACAATAATCATGGCATTAACCCTTTATTTTTTTCTTTAATCTCTATTGTTGACGATTTCTAGAGGTTATCTATTTTTCTTCCACTTCTTTTTTGCCGGACCGCCAAGCGGCGATCGTTCTGCCAAAATTAGCTTGAAATTCTTGCCATCCTAGCCAATCCCCCACCCGATCCTCATCCCAAGAAGCGGAGAAGATGCCATAACTCAGACCGATAAAACCTAGACCAAATAGGCTTAAACTGACGAGCATGGCGACGTAGGAAGGGATTTCGAGAAGATCGTGGCTAATAATCCAGTAGAAGCCAAAAAAGGAAGTTATCCCCAGTGCCGTCGGCAGGCCACAAAATACCGCCATCCGTTTGGCCATCCGTTGACTGACCACTTGCGGAATCGCCTTTAAGCTGGTTTCCTCGGAGCGATTTTTTAGGGGCGGTGGCACGGGACTAGGGGCAATTTTCGGGGTTTTTCGCTTATTTTGGCGCGGCTCAAAGGGGAGACGTTCTTTTTTCTCCGTCGATTTCGATTCAGAGGCCATGGTAGGGATGCAAAGGGGGTATGCTTAACGGCGAATTCCGAGACGACCAATCAGGGTTTGATAACGTTGTTGATCTTTCTTCTGAATGTAGGTTAACAGTCCCCGACGACGACCAATCATCTGGAGTAATCCCCGGCGGGAAGCATGGTCTTTCGGGTTAGCTTTCAGGTGTTCGGTCAGTTGGTTGATTCTCTCGGTTAAGAAAGCTACCTGTAACTCCGATGATCCTGTATCGGTTTCGTGGGCCTGATATTGGCTGATTAGTTCTTGTTTTTTGGTCTGGGTTAAGGCCATAGTACTCGTGATATCTGCTTAAACACTGCAACCTATCATAGTATCACGTTTCTGGTCGATCCGTAAACAGTGTTCGGGAGACAGCCATCTCAGTGATCAGTGATCAGTTACCAGTTATCAGTGGGGGTGTTAAGGGAGCAGTATATGGGTGACAGTAACAGTGTTGTCTTTTCACTGATTACTGTTTACTGTTTACTGATCACTGAAAAAAAACTTCCCAATTCCCCAATTCCGCAAATCATGGCAAAATCTTAGACATAGCGTCTAACTTACCTTGAAGATTCCATGCTGTTAAAATCCACGACCCGTCATATTCGCATTTATACGGCTGAAGTAAAAAATAATCAATTAATCGAGAGCAACAATGTCTTGACTCTTGATGTGGATCCCGATAATGAATTTAATTGGGAAGAAGTGGCTCTCAATAAGGTTTATAGTAAGTTCGATGAATTGGTGGAATCCTACAATGGGGAAGAACTGAGCGAATATAATCTCCGTCGCATCGGTTCAGATCTAGAACATTTTATCCGTTCTCTCCTGCAAAAAGGCGAAATTAGCTATAATCTCAACGCCAGAGTACAGAACTATAGTATGGGTTTACCGAAATTAGGGTGAATAGTCGAGAAACCCCACGCTGTACTCTCAGGTTAGCGTGGGCGGAATTCTATTGCTAGGAGCCAAGGACGATTTGGCTACTGGAAAATTTTAATTGTTGCCAGAGATCGATCGTGGTAATTTAAGAAGGCGATCGGGGAACCCTAACAGGGAAGCTCCCGACCCTGGCCAAGGAGTGTCTGTTTAACCATCTGTCCTATGTACAAGTCTATTAGTGTTTTAACGCTGCTGACGGGAATTATCGCCGTTGATGTGGTTTTAGCTCAATCCACTGTTAATCTTCCCATCAGAGTTAAACAGGGAGAATCCTACGAAGGATTATTGACTAGAGCATCGCAATTAGCCGAGAAAACTATCATCAGTCGTTTTAATCAACAACAGGGTCTTAATAAAATTGATTTATTAATAACGGCCGAAAAATCAGGAGCGATCGCACCTCTCCTGGCGGTAAAGGTGTCCCGTCAAGATTGGTTTGGCAACCCTAATATTCAACGCTGGACGAATGTTTTTCCCTTTGGCAAAGATATCCTCGGTTTTAGCTCTCCCGCACCTGTCGTCACCCCGAAAAGTCCCCCCGCTGCCGTTAATCCCAGTCCATCTCCAGCACCATCTCCCACCGCTACCACTCCTCCTCCTCCCCCTCCTTTACCCTTCGAGGATGAGCCGAATAATGCTCCCCAAATTCCTATTCCTAACCAAAGATTAACCAGTCCAGCTAATCGTTAATTGATAGGAAAAGGAAGGGCTTTCGGCCGATATATTAACTTTTAAGTGGCAAAACGGGGCTGAAACCAGTCTAGGGGAAAAATATCATCTTCTTGGGCGGTTTCTGTCCAACCGGTGACACTCTCAAAACAAGTCCCCGTCAAGTTAGCACCTCTCAAGTCCGCTCCCTGTAGATTTACCTCTTGTAAACGCGCTCCCGCTAGATTAGCACCCGCTAGATTAGCCCCGCGTAAATCACCACCCGTCAGACGTGCCTCGCTAAAATTAGCCCTTTCTAAATTAGCCCCCTGAAAGTCCACCTCTTTAACAAAAGAGCCGCTAAAATTGGCTTCCCTTGCGGAAATCTGACGACATTTAGCCCCACTTAACCGCGCTTCCTGCAAATTAGCCCAATTGAGATTGACTTTATCTAGGTTTGCCTCCAAGAGATTAACTAAGTATAAATTCGCCCCGCATAAATTCGCCCCGCATAAATTCGCCCCCCGGAGATTAGCATGGGAAAGATCCGCCCCACTTAATCGCGAGTTACGCAGGTTTGCCTGTACCATAAAGGCCCCGGTCAGATTGGCTTTGGTTAAGTCCGCTTCCACTAATTGCGCTTGACTTAATTTGGCATAGGTTAAATTCGCCCAATTCAAACTCGCTCCCCGCAGATTTGATTTAGTCAGAAAAGAGCGACTCAAATTAGTTCCGCGCAAATTGGCCGCCGCAAAATTGACAGCAATCAGAGTTACTTGTTGTAGATCTAGACTCATCAAGTCAATGGCTAAAAAATCCCGCTCTCCTTGTTCGTAGAGTCTTAGTAACTGATTAACTTTCATCTCCCTTCTTCTACTTTAAGATGGTGGTTAAGAAGTAATCAACAAAAGCACCTAAAAACTCTGTCCGATAACTAACTCAGCTTTTAGATGAGAAATTTACGAGCCTCTATTTTGAGTTTATGTAAAGTTTTTTATCGATTTTTTAAGAGAAGATAACCCGAACAGCAAGTTAATTTTAATCATAGTTAAATAGCTTGGCTAAAACAGTTTGACTGGTTTTCCCAATTCTACCCCAGTCCATCGGCTAATTAGTATCTGAAACTACTCTTGTTAAAAAACTTATCTATTGTTCAAACTCGATTATATTTAGGGTTTGCGGCAAAAAGTTTGTTGGTGGGGTTAGGAGTCAGTATTCAGGAGTCAGGAGTCAGGAGTCAGGAGATTATTTTTATTTGTTCTTCCCACACCCTACACCCTACACCCCACACCCCACACCCTACACCCTCTTTCCAGTCAGGAGGATTATTTTTATTTATTCTCCC
>LFEF01019289.1_pt1 | contig 16914 bp, 17 predicted proteins | sample 619371 | NCBI WGS metagenome assembly LFEF01 (sample SAMN03014291, study PRJNA259931) | freshwater metagenome | biome: lake; feature: waterbloom | place: China: Taihu Lake | collected 2006-08 | depth 0 m m
CGCCGCAATAGCGACTCTTGTTCGGGTGTGGGGTAAAATCGGAACGAGTAGGCTTTTTCCATGTCTCACTAGTATTTAACGGTAAAGCCAACCTAGAACGGCGGGGTTTCAGACCCAAATTTTCGATGACTGTTATTGACTAAATAGGCTAGATGACTATCGGTGTGGCCAGGAGTAGCGATCGCTTTGATGGTGATATTTCCTAGCAACAATTCCTCTCCATCCGCCAGATGGCGATCAGCACAGGCTACTTGAGCATTTTCGGGAACTATACCCAGACAGCCTGTGATTTGCCTTAACTTTCCAGTTCCTGTGACGTGATCGGCGTGAATATGGGTTTCTACACAATATTTTAGCGTTAATCCTAGCTCCCGTAATTGCTGACCGTCCCTTTCCACCTGTTCCCGCACTGGATCCACCAATACCGCTTCCTTGCTGACGGGATCGGCAATCAAATAAGTATAAGTGCTGGTTTCGGGATCGAACATCTGACGGAATAGCATGATCTCTGACTCTCTTTGTATAACTTAATAACTATACTACCATATAATTATAAATTTGGGAGAGACCTCTGGCAGGATTAATTTTTGGGCTGTATCTCACTGTTGAGTCAAGAGGCAAAAATACAAATAAAGCGAGAACTGTCGCTCTTGCAGTTCCCGCTTTATTCCTGTTGTATTGTTGGACTGTCTAACGCCCGAATATTGAGTTAAATTAGTACAAAGCGTCTTCTTGGTGGGTGACGATCACACAGTCAGAAGTAGGATGGGCGACACAGGTGAGGACATAACCCGCTTCAATTTGATCGTCATCTAAGAAGGATTGATCGGATTGCTCAACGCTACCGGATTCGATTTTACCAGCGCAACTAGAGCAAGCACCAGCACGGCAAGAAGCGGGTAGATCTAATCCTTGTTCTTCTGCTATATCGAGAATATATTCATCCTCGGGAACATCAATTATATGGACGCCATCGGGTGTTTTCAGGGTGACTTTATAAGTTGCCATAGGTTGTTCCTCTTAATCAATTTAATCAATCTAGTGAAAACGGCAGTCTTAAAATGCCTTCTCTCGCCGTTTAGACTGAACGGGTCGAATCAGTTTCCTTTTTGATACTACGCGAAAATTTACCCGGATCAACTTACCATTAGTAATGACAGCCTTAAATAAACTTAAAATAATATTTACTTATCTCTCTTTAGGTAATAAGTAGTCGGACAACATTAAAGTTTTTTAGCTATCAGCTAGAAAAGATAAAAGGCCAGAGTTGGGAGTGGGCGAGATGGAGAAGCAAAAAGCTTAATCCCGCAAAAAAGCGGGGGGATAACTCATATTCTCAGCAAAGCCCAAGATACCTCGATCGCGATGCTCATAGAGTAAATTTCCTTGATTATCAAATAAAAAGGTCCCTCCCCGTTGGGTGAGATAACTACTATCGGGGATATATGTTGACCAATTGCCCAAAACTTGACCCATATTACGCAGTCTCAGGGTGGCTAATTCAAAAGGTCGCTGAAAACCTTGACCCCCGGCAAAATTGAATAGGGAACCCCGGAAAGGTGGTAAAGGCCGCGCTTGCATTGTTTCCTCCTCGGCAATTAATTGGGGGGCTTTGCGATCGCCAAGATAACCCCGCAGCACTTCGGCCAGAGTACCCGGACTACCCACACCCGCACACATCAACATTAGATTTAACCAAGCATTTTGCCCGGGGGAAAATCCAGGTAATTTTAACGATAAACCCCGATAAAGTCCTAATAAATTGTGTAATTCGGCTTTGGGGTCAACAAAAAGCCAATCTTGCCGAAATTTCGTATATTCAGCGAATTTTAAACCTGAATTGCGATCGCCGATACCGATGGCACGAATGGTTATCCCGGCATTTTGCCAAAGGGCTGCCTCTTTTTCTAACCACCAAGCGTATTCGAGACTATCAAAATCTCCCAATTGCGGCCAAACAAGAATTAAAAGACGTTTATAGTCGGTACAATCGCTTAAAATTGGCACTATTTGCCCATCGCTGACCCTTTGGCGTTGACTTGTTGAAAATATTTCATAAATGCTGCTCATAGATAAATTTCTCCTAATAAAACCGCTGCTTTTGCCCCCGTGACTTGCGGTAAATTACCGGGGAAATTGTGCCAGCGCCAATAGGCCAAGAGGGCAAAAGCGATCGCTTCTTTAAAATCGCTATTTAATCCTAGCTCATCGGTGGTCAAAAGCTTGACATTTGACCCCAAATGTGCTAAGAGTCGTTGCCGCAGGTAGGCATTACGAGCGCCACCACCGCAGAGCAGCACCTCCGCGGGCATTTCCGGCAAAAAGGTTTGATAGCTGTGGGCGATCGAAATGGCGGTTAAATCGGTTAAACTCGCCAACCAGTCGGCATCACTCAGGGAATAAGCTTGGGCATCCCGGTGCAATTGGGCTAGATAGGCGGGGCTAAATAACTCTCTGCCAGTGGATTTAGGGGGATATTGTTGAAAATAAGGCTCCTGTAGCCATTTATGAACTAATTCGGAGCAGGGTTGACCCTGGGCCGACCATTGACCGTTATGGTCGTAGGTTTGTTGGCCTTGGCTCAAAAATTGTACAGCCAAATCGATGAGGACATTGCCGGGGCCGGTATCCCAACCGAAAATGTTTTGCTGCCAATTTTCCGTTTTTCGGGGGGGTAGATAGGTTAAATTGCCAATACCGCCGATATTTTGGACGCAGCGGGCTTTAGTGGGGTGAGAAAGCAGATAAGCGTCAATTTTCGGCACTAGGGGCGCACCGTGACCAGCTTGGGCGATATCGGCAGCGCGAAAATTACTAATGGTGGGAATACGGGTATTTTTTGCGATCGCCGCTCCCCGTCCTAATTGTACCGTGTAACCGAGGCGATCGTTGGCGGGGGGTCGATGAAAAACGGTTTGACCGTGACTGCCGATTAATTGGGCTTTTGGGGTTTCTTTTTGGATATTTAAAGCGGCTTGGGCGAATTCTTCGGCGATATCATCATCTAAGCTGGCTAAAGCTTCAAGGTCGAGCTTTTCTCCCCCACAGACTTGTAAAATTGTCTCTCGTAATCGGGGGGAATAGGGATAGGTTTCTCCAGCTAATAACTGCACCTGTGGAGATTCCACTGTACCGCTAATCTCCACTAAAGCGGTATCGATGCCATCCACCGATGTGCCACTAATTAAACCGATAACTAACAAGTTTTTTCCCTCAACTGTCGATTGTTGATTATTTTATCCCCCTCCGACAATAGTAACAATTTCTAATTTATCTCCCTCCTTGATTTCCGTGTTTTCCCAATACTGACGATGGAGGATTTCCCCGTTATATTCCACTGCAACTAACCGAGGATTCATGCCCAAATTTTCTAATATTTGCGGTAGTTTAGTTTCCGGTAAACAGGTTTGAGTTTTGCCGTTAATTTGCAGGGTTATTTCTGACATAGTTTTGAAAGTAAAAGGCTCTCCCGTACTTGTGGTGATAAGCAAAAGTTATCTAAGGCAGGGCTTAGGCCATAAGTCCCCACAGAACTACTAACCTAGGGTAATGTAGGGGCATAATGCTTGCGCCCACAATGTAATGTTCACCAATACTTTACACCATGATGTCGAGAGAGCCAAGTAAAAAGGGGTGATAGGGAGACTTTTCGGTGATCAGCTTCTGAAGGCAAGAGTCACTCATACAAGAGGCAAAAGAAAGAATCTGGCAATTCTCCTCCCTAAAAAGAAGGTTAGAAACTAAGTAGGGTTTACTGAAAAAGTTTTTCGTGGGCTGTAGGGTGTCGGGTTTTAGCCATTTTCAGGGGGTTAATTACCTAATTTTCAGGGAAAAAGTATCTGAAATTTCCCCCCGATCACTCTCGGCTGGCACTTTTTGATGGGAAAAAAGTCTAAAAGTCTTATCCAAGAAGATTTTTAGATTGATTCAGCCCACCCTACTTAAGACTGATACCATTTTTCATAAGTAATGGCAGAGATGGTTAATCGCCCTCACCCCCACCCCCCCGACGTCGGGGGGGCAACGGGGGGTAAGATACCTGCCAAGAATAAAGAAAAATGGTATGATCACTGATTATCGTCCCACTTCAGCGAAAATCTCGGCTAAAATCTCTCCAGCACCAGCCTCGCGCACTTTATGGGCTAAATCTCGTCCTAAGACTTCCCCATGACTAGGATCACCGCTAACCGAGTCCTTAATCAGGCGCTTACCGTCGAGACTAGCCACCATACCCGTTAAAGTTAGGATACCATCCTCGATCGCCGTATTCACTCCGATGGGAACTTGACAGCCCCCCTCCAACTCGCGTAAAAAAGCGCGTTCAGCATAGCATCTATCGCGACTAGGGGCGTGTTCCAACACTTTTAGGACTTCCAAAACCTCTGGATCAGCATCGCGGCATTCTATCCCTAAAGCACCCTGTCCCACCGCATGGAGAGAAATTGCCGACGGAATAACCTGATGAACTCGATCGCCTAATCCTAACCTTTCCAATCCCGCTACTGCCAGAATAATCGCGTCGTATTCTCCCGCGTCCAGTTTTGCCAGACGGGTGTTGACATTGCCGCGCACATCTTTAAAAGTCAGATGAGGATAATGGTAACGCAACTGGGCCAATCGCCGCAGGGAAGAAGTCCCCACCACCGCACCTTCCGGTAAAGTGTCTAATTGATAGTCTTGATTTTGGCTATTTACCACCAAAGCATCGGCCGGATTAACTCTTTCGGTGACGCAACCCAAGATTAAGCCTTCGGGCAAATTAGTGGGCAGATCCTTGAGAGAATGGACGGCAAGATCGATCGATCTATCCAACATTCCCACTTCTAGTTCTTTGGTAAATAAACCCTTATCACCGATTTTCGCTAGGGCCACATCGAGAATTTTATCGCCTTGGGTACTCATCGTCTCCACCTCAAACTGTCGATGGGGGTGGTGTTTACTCAATTCTGCCTGTACCCAATAGGTTTGTACTAGGGCTAACTGACTTTTACGCGAACCGATACGCAGGGAACGAGGAGGACTAGAAACGGACATATCTGAAGTAGGAATTTAACTAAACATCTATCGGACTGCTCGATCTAGACTATCCTGATCTCACCCCTGTTGAGTAATCACTTTCTAGGTTAGGCATAAATAGTTACATCTCTTAATATTTTTAGGCAAATAGGGGGATGGGGTGATGGGGTTTTCGGGAAATAGTCATAGGTTTGTTTAATCTCTCCCAATCCCTTTACTATGGCCTCTTGCCTCATCTCAACAAGCAATTTAAATGTGCGGGCAGCTTATTAGAATGGGATGATGAGGTAAGAGTTTTTGCGGCTATAGGTTGGATTAAACATAGCAAAACCATTATTCCCCACTGACAGCAAAGCTGAAAGCCTAGGTTAAAATAGAGGGACAAACGTTGCAACAGGGTCTAACTAATGACAATGTTTGAACGGACAAATTGGCTAAGTAGCTGGTTATAATTAAATTAAAAATGGATTTTAGGTTCGATCCCCCCTGCCCCCCTTGATAAGGGGGGTGCCGATACGCGGGGGGATCCCCCTTAATAAGGGGGGCATCTGATAATTTTTAACGCCTACCTACTTAATTCAGGAGTTATTATTATGCTAGACCAAATGATGAAGATGTTAGAAGGGCAACAAATCGGCCCCTATCATCTTAATAAATTTCTCGGTGCGGGTGGTTTTGGTGGTGTATTTCATGCTAGTGAAATGGTCAGAAATACATCGGTTCAAGAAGTTGCTATTAAAGTTATCCCCGAAAGTAGCGATGATAAATTAATTGAGTTAAAAAATGCCAGAAAGTTAGAACATTCTAATTTAATTAAGGCTTATTCAGTGGGGGAATTTACTTTTCTCAATACTGAAATGCTTTATTTAGTGATGGAATTGGCACAGGGTAGCCTAGAAAATCACATCGCCAAAGGCGGTTTATCATCGGATGAAATTAAAAATATTACTGCTCAAATCGCCCAGTGCTTAAATTATCTTCATGGACAAAATAAAGTCCATCGAGATTTAAAACCGGGTAATATCCTCAAGGTTAATCAACAATACAAGTTAGCAGATTTTGGCTTAATTAGAACTTTAAATAACAAAAGCCACACTCAAACCGTCCACAATAGCGGTACAATTATTTATATGCCTCCCGAAGCCTTTAGGGGGGATATTTCCTCGGCTTGGGATCTGTGGTCATTAGGTATTATGTTAATCGAAATGACCACTAATCAACTTCCCTATAAGTTTAATAATGATATTCACCAGTTAATGGCAAAGGTGATGAATTGTGAGCTACAAATCCCCAGTTTACCGAAAGAGTTTAAACCGATTATTGAAGGGTGTTTGCAAAAAGATAGAAAACAAAGATGGACAGCACAACAGGTTTTAAATGCCTTACAACCTGTGGGATGGAATTCTCCCCCGCCACCTCCACCAGCACCATCAGCAGTCAAAAAGCCTGTTTCACCTACTCCATTTACCGAAAAACTACCCAATCGAGTCACACTGGAGATGGTGAGCTTACCAGCAGGTGAATTTATCATGGGATCTCCTGACTATGAATCTGAAAAGCCTCCACACCAAGTTAAATTAAACAGTTTTGCGATTGGTAAATATCCAGTCACTCAGGCACAATATGAAGCGGTAATGGGAAAAAATCCCTCTCACTTTAAAAACAATCCCCAAAATCCGGTAGAAAGGGTTAGTTGCAACGACGCTAAAGCCTTTTGTCAAAAATTGAGTCAAATAACAGGGAAAACCTATCGCCTACCGACGGAAGCGGAGTGGGAGTATGCCTGTCGTGCGGGGACCACTACTCGCTATTATTTCGGTGATGATGCTAATCAGTTAGGAAATTATGCTTGGTATGGCGGAAATTCTCAGGATAAAACTCATCCTGTGGGTCAGAAAAAGCCCAATGCTTGGGGACTCCATGACATGAGTGGCAATGTTTTCGAGTGGTGCGAGGACGATTGGCATAATAGCTATGAGAATGCGCCAAAGGATGGCAGTGCTTGGCTGACAAATGATACTGATTATCAAATAGTGCGGGGCGGTTCTTGGTCTTTTAATCCCAATGACTGCCGTTCCGCTTACCGCAGCAGCAACGACCGCCGCGACTACATCGACCTCACCATCGGTTTTCGGGTGGTGTGTGGTGTGGGGGGGGAAAGTATCGCTACTGTAACATCTACACCCCTACCTAAAGAATCGCCAACTCCACTGACAAACTTTATCGAAAAACTGCCCAAGGCAGTAACACTAAAGATGGTGAGCTTACCAGCAGGTCAATTTCTCATGGGATCTGCTGACAGTGATAATGAAAAGCCTCAACACCAAGTTAAAGTCAACAGTTTTGCGATTGGTAAATATCCAGTGACTCAGGCACAATATGAAGCGGTAATGGGAAAAAATCCCTCTCATTTTAAAAACAACTCTTGGTTGAAAAATAATCTGCAAAATCCGGTAGAAAGGGTTAGTTGGAACGATGCTCAAGCCTTTTGTCAGAAATTGAGTCAAATAACAGGGAAAACCTATCGCCTACCCACAGAAGCGGAATGGGAATATGCCTGTCGTGCGGGGACAACTACTCGCTATTATTTCGGTGATGATGCTAGTCAGTTAGGAGATTACGCTTGGTATGACGGAAATTCTCAGAATACAACTCATCCTGTGGGCCAGAAAAAGCCCAATGCTTGGGGACTGTATGACATGATTGGCAATGTTTGGGAGTGGTGCGAGGACAATTGGCACGATAACTATATCGGAGCGCCAAAGGATGGCAGTGCTTGGCTGACAAATGATAATGATTATCCAATACTGCGGGGCGGTTGTTGGTACAACGGTCCGGATGGCTGCCGTTCGGCTTACCGCGACTTCAGCCTCTACCGCCGCGACGGCCTCAGCAACAGCTACGGTTTTCGGGTGGTGTGCGGTGCTGGGAGGACTCTGTAACCCTTTTTCCCTTTTTACCCTTTTTCTCTTTTTCCCGCCGCTAGGTGGGTCGATTTTTTTTTGAGATTTTCTAGGGTGCGTCCTAGGCAGCTTTTGCCTTTTTGGGAGCAGTCCTACAGGACGCGAGCCGATGAAGATGCAAGGTTGGGTTGACGACAATTAAATAGGGTATGATGGACGTCGGATAGATTTTTTCTTATGGCCGTGAGCGAAACCGTCTATATTGAAACCAGTATCTTAGGCTACCTAACTGCTCGACCCCGCAGAGATGTTATTGTGGCGGCTAATATTGAGATAAGCTGTCCTTGTGTTTAAACTGCTTGTTGAGATGAGACAAGAGGCGATGGTAAAGGGATTGGGGGAGATTCAGCTAATCTAAGGATAGGCGCTTAAAATGCGTCTTAGCCTATTATTTGTGTTAATCTCATCTTTGAAATATCAAAACCCCAAATCGTCTAAGGAGACAATGGCCGCCAATTCTCGGAATAAATCGCCCGTTTTTCTCGGCTGTTCTGGCAGGATCGCTATTTTTTGCCTCTTGATGTTACTATCGGCGGCAATAGGCTGGTTAATCGGGAAACAGTGGGTTAAACATAGCAATCAACCCGAAACCGTTAAACCCGTTTTTGCCACGGAGGAAAATAATTTTAATTCTGCCACAGATACGGCATGGCAACGGAAAGCCGAGATGAGAAAGCGCCGTCTAGAGTTGGGAATTGATGGTCAGTTTTTTAAAAATCTCGTCAATGAATTGTTTAAACTCCGCTATGGGGATATCAAAGAGGAAAAACAGAAACAGGAACAAAGAGATATTTTAGCAGCAGAAATCCTCGATCGCTTAGAACGTCTCGATTCTGGCACTAGAGAAGCATTAGGTAGCTACGACGAGCAACAACGAGAAAAATGGCGAGAACAAGTGAATCAGTTACGATTAAGCAGTAGAGTCCTTAATTTACTCACTGATACTGCTTTTTTTCATTTATTTCCCGAATTGACAGAAAGACCAAATTTTGATAGCGGCTTAGGTCAACTATGGAGTGGTTTGGCCTGGAATCAGTTACAATCTTTACAGTCTGGCCTATCCTACCAAGCGATCGAAAGTTTAGACGCGGGGGGAGAGGAAGTGATCGAGGCAATTCTCAGCGAGGGACAAGGAAAAGCCTATGCAATAAAATTGCGTTCCAGTGATCGGTTAGACTTAAATTTAGAGACGGAAGGCGAAGTTTTACTATCTTTCTACTCTCCCACGGGTAATATTACCCTTTTAGACAAGTCTAGCGATCGGCAATGGTCCGGTCAATTACCCGAAGAGGGATTTTATGAATTAGTTATTCTCCCCCAATCTTCTACCCCCGTTCACTTTCGCTTGCAGTTAAAAGTAAGTCAATGACTTTAACCGTCAGGAGACAGTTATCAGTTATCAGTTATCAGTTATCAGTTATCAGTTCACTGTTTACTGTTTACTGATCACTGAAAAGCTCCCCACTTCCCCACTTCCCCACTTCCCAATTTATAATTCATAATTTATAATTTATAATTCCCACTTCCCCAACCCCTAATCTGCTTTTTTACTTTTTCCCATGTCTCTAACTTTCCAAGCTGTTATCGCTAAATTAAATGAATTTTGGGCCGATCGCGGTTGTTTAGTTGCTCAACCCTATGATACAGAAAAAGGTGCGGGAACCATGAGTCCCCACACTTTTTTAAGGGCAATTGGTCCGGAACCTTGGGCAGTTGCCTATGTGGAACCCTGTCGTCGTCCTACGGATGGCCGTTATGGCGAAAATCCCAATCGTTTTCAGCATTACTATCAATATCAAGTCCTAATTAAACCCTCTCCTGATAATATTCAGGAAATCTATTTAGACTCCCTGCGGGTGTTAGGAATTCACCCAGAAGATCACGATATTCGCTTCGTGGAAGATAACTGGGAATCTCCCACCCTCGGTGCTTGGGGTGTGGGTTGGGAAGTGTGGTTAGATGGTATGGAAATCACTCAGTTTACCTACTTTCAACAGTGTGGGGGCATCGATTGTCGTCCCGTGGCGATCGAAATTACCTACGGTTTAGAAAGATTAGCCATGTATCTGCAAGATGTAGAGGCAATTAATAAAATTCAATGGAATGAAAATATCCTCTACGGTGATATTTTCCTGCAAAATGAAATCGAACAATGTACCTACAATTTTGAGGCTTCCAATCCTGAGTTATTATTTAGTTTATTCAGTTTATATGAACAGGAAGCTAAACAATTAATCGATCGCTCTCTGGTGATTCCCAGTCTAGATTATGTTCTCAAATGTTCCCATACTTTTAATTTACTCGATGCTAGAGGTGTGATTGCTGTAGCTGAAAGAACCCGTTATATCGGCAGAATTCGCAATTTAGCTCGACAGGTTGCTCAATTGTATTTACAGCAACGAGAAGCTTTAGGTTTTCCCCTACAAAGGGTTTAGCAATCTGGTGCATCTTTGGCGATGCACCCCTAGCAATTGTATTGGCCCTCGTTTAATAACTTTTTTTTATAAAAAATCCTATTTATACTAAATCTTGTTTAAAAAGTATAGGATAGTGGGAAAGAAAAAAAGATGTTATCGCTAACATCTTTTTGGCATTTACAATTTAACTTCAATATCAACCCCTGCGGGTAAATCTAATTTCATCAAAGCATCGATTGTCTTAGAAGAGGGTTGGTAAATATCAATAATGCGGCGATGGGTGCGGGTTTCAAAATGTTCACGGGAGTCCTTGTCAACGTGAGGGGAACGCAGGACACAATAAATCTTTCTTTTTGTCGGTAGGGGAATCGGTCCGATCGCTGTGGCGTTAGTTCTATTGGCAGTATCGACAATCTTCTCGCAGGAAGTGTCAAGTAAGCGCTGGTCAAAAGCTTTCAAACGAATGCGAATTTTCTGTTGTTGTAACGTAGCCATAATTTCACCTATTGCAATTGTCAAGGTACAAAATAAAGACAGTAACGGAGCAGTTTTTTATCATTAACTGCCCCGTTAATTAATAGATTAGCCTACTTGATAATTTTCGAGATAACGCCGGAACCGATGGTGCGACCACCTTCGCGAATAGCGAAGCGCATACCCTGTTCAATAGCGATCGGGTTGATCAGTTCCACGGTCATTTTGATCCGGTCTCCCGGCATGACCATTTCTACAGTGCTGCCATCATCGGCGGTGTAGTCTTGGATAGTGCCAGTTACGTCGGTTGTCCGTACATAGAACTGAGGACGATAGTTTTTAAAGAAAGGAGTGTGACGACCACCCTCTTCTTTACTTAACACATACACCTCACCTTCAAACTGGGTGTGGGGTTTGATTGTACCCGGTTTAGCGATAACCATGCCGCGCTCGATGTCGGTTTTTTGGATACCACGCAGGAGGATACCAGCGTTGTCACCGGCCATCCCTTGGTCAAGACTTTTCTTGAACATTTCGATCCCGGTGACGGTGGTGGCGCGGGTATCTCTGATCCCCACCAATTCCACGTTATCACCCACTTTCACAATACCGCGTTCGATCCGACCGGTAGCCACCGTCCCCCGACCAGTAATCGAGAATACGTCTTCTACCGCCATCAGGAAGGGTTTATCGATATCCCGTTCAGGGGTGGGGATATAGCTATCTACCGCTTCCATTAATTCATAAATTGCGTCCACCCACTCGTTATCGCCTTTTTGGGCCTTGGGGTTTTTGGTCATGTAATCGAGGGCTTCTTTAGCAGAACCGGCAATAATGGGGATTTCGTCGCCAGCGAAGTCGTAATTGGTGAGAAGTTCGCGTACTTCCAGTTCTACGAGTTCCAGTAACTCCTCATCGTCCACCATATCTTTTTTGTTGAGGAAGACCACGAGGTTAGGTACACCCACCTGACGAGCCAGCAGGATATGTTCCCGGGTTTGGGGCATCGGGCCATCAGCGGCCGAGACCACGAGAATACCACCGTCCATCTGTGCCGCACCGGTGATCATGTTTTTTACATAGTCGGCGTGGCCGGGGCAGTCAACGTGAGCGTAGTGGCGATCAGCAGTTTCGTACTCAACGTGAGCGGTGTTGATGGTGATCCCGCGGGCCTTTTCTTCGGGAGCGGCATCGATTTCATCGTATTTTTTAGCTTGGGCATTACCCAGGGCCGCTAGGGTCATAGTGATAGCGGCGGTGAGGGTAGTTTTGCCGTGGTCAACGTGACCGATCGTACCGATGTTAACGTGGGGTTTCGTCCGTTCAAATTTAGCGCGTGCCATTTACTTTCTGTTCCTTTGTTTTTTTTCTTCTTCAGGTCGGTGAACAGTAATCAGTCGCCAGAGATCAGTTTTAAGTTAGCAGTTATTAGGGTTGACCGATCAAATTTAAATGATCGGTTTATTCTCACTGCACACTGGTCACTGGTCACTGATTAGCCGTTCCCTTTACTTTTGGTGATAATCGTCTCGGCCACGTTGCGGGGGACTTCTTCGTAATGGCTAAATTCCATGGTGAAGATGCCCCGTCCTTGGGTTTTGGAGCGAATATCAGTGGCGTAACCGAACATTTCCGCTAGGGGAACTTTAGCGGCCACTTTGGCGATGCCGGCCTCGGTTTCTTGACCTTCGATTTGTCCCCGACGGGAGTTAAGATCACCGATGACGTTACCGATGAAGTCTTCGGGTACTTCCACTTCCACCTTCATCATCGGTTCTAGGAGAACGGGAGCGGCTTTCATCACCGCTTCCTTGATCGCCATGGAACCGGCAATCTTAAAGGCCATCTCGGAGGAGTCCACATCGTGGAAAGAACCATCCACAAGGGTTGCTTTCAGGTCGATGACGGGATAACCCGCGACGATCCCCGATTCGCAAGCTTCTTTCATCCCTTGTTCTGACGGGTTGATGTATTCTTTGGGGATAGCACCACCGACAATTTTGGAGACGAAGACAAAGCCGGATCCCGGTTCCCCCGGTTCGAGTTCGATGACGACGTGGCCGTACTGTCCTTTACCGCCACTTTGACGGATAAATTTACCCTCGGCGCGCACGGGTTTCCGCACGGTTTCCCGATAGGCAACTTGGGGAGCGCCCACGGTTGCTTCGACTTTGTATTCCCGCAGCATTCGATCGACGAGGATTTCCAAGTGCAGTTCTCCCATCCCGGCGATTACCGTTTGATTGGTTTCGGGATCAACTTTGACCCGGAAGGTGGGATCCTCATCGGAGAGAGCTTGCAGAGCTTTGCTGAGTTTCTCGATGTCCTGTTTGGTTTTCGGTTCCACCGCCACGGAGATCACCGGTTCGGGGATAAAGAGGGATTCTAGGATAACTGGGTTTTTCTCATCACAGAGGGTATCCCCGGTAATGGTGTTTTTCAGTCCGATCGCCGCTCCTAGATCACCGGCGCGCAGTTCATCCACTTCGATCCGTTCGTTGGATTTGAGGACGATCAGGCGGGCGATCCGTTCTTTGGTTCCTTTGGTGGAATTGTAGGCGTAGCTGCCTTTGGCTAGTACACCGGAATAGACCCGCAGGAAGGTCAAACGACCGAAGGGATCGGCCATGATTTTGAAGGCCAGGGCCGAGAAGGGCGCATCGTCCTTGGCTTCCCGGATTGCCTCGCTGCCATCGGGAAGAATCCCTTTAACGGCGGCTACTTCCGATGGCGAGGGTAGGTAATCTACCACGGCATCAAGGAGCAGTTGTACCCCTTTGTTTTTGAAAGCCGAGCCGCAGAGGACGGGAACAATTGTACCTGCAATCGTCCCTTCTCTGAGACCGCGTTTGATTTCGGCTTCGGTGAGTTCTTCACCTTCTAGATATTTTTCTAGGAGTTCTTCATCGGCTTCCGCTACAGCTTCCACCAGCTGCAGGCGGAATTCTTCGGCCTTTTTCAATAAGTCTTCGGGAATGTCGGTTTCTTCTATGTCTTTCCCTAGATCGTCCTTATATATATAGGCGCGCATCTTGACGAGATCAACGATCCCGCTCAGTTCGCTTTCTGCGCCGATCGGCATTTGGATGGGAACGGCGTTAGTTCTGAGGCGATCTCTTAATTGTTCGTAAACTTTGAAGAAGTTCGCTCCCGTTCTGTCCATTTTGTTGACAAAGGCAATCCGGGGTACTTTGTACCGATCGGCTTGTCTCCAGACGGTTTCCGATTGGGGTTGTACACCACCAACAGAGCAGAAAACTGCCACCACGCCATCGAGTACCCGCATGGAACGTTCCACTTCAATGGTGAAATCGACGTGGCCGGGGGTATCAATGATGTTGATGCGATGATCTTGCCAACTGGTACTGATGGCGGCGGCGGTGATGGTGATTCCTCGCTCCCGTTCCTGTTCCATCCAGTCGGTAATTGCCGTTCCGTCGTGGACTTCGCCCAGTTTATGAGCGACTCCCGTGTAGAACAGGATTCTTTCTGTTGTCGTTGTTTTGCCCGCGTCTATATGAGCGGCGATTCCGATGTTTCGCACTCTCTCTAGCGGGATAGTCCGTGCCACAGCAACCTCCTTGCTTTGCTTGCCAGTGATGGGATTTTGTTCTAGGATTTTTTACACTATTTACAATTCTATACTTTTCTTGACAGTTTTTTGGCGGCAGCGGTGTGGTCCACCGCCCTTAAAGTATCTTTAAAGTATCTTTCTTAGTAACGATAGTGGGCAAAGGCTTTGTTTGCCTCTGCCATCCGGTGGGTTTCTTCCCGTTTTTTGATCGTGCCGCCGGTTTCATTGGCCGCATCCATGATCTCGTTGGCTAGTTTACCTGCCATGGTTTTGCCACCTCTGGTTCTGGCATAATGGACTAACCAACGTAGTGCTAATGTACTGCCACGGTTGCTGCGTACTTCCATCGGTACTTGATAGGTGGCTCCACCGACCCGGCGGGCTTTCACTTCCACTAGGGGAGTGGCGTTTTTAACGGCTTTTTCAAATACTTCTAGGGGTTCTTGACCGGTACGTTCGCCGACGGTTTTCAGGGCATCGTAAACGATGTTAGCGGCTAGGGATTTTTTACCCGAGCGCATGATCCGGCGGATGGTCATGCTGACTAAACAGCTATTATAGACGGGATCGGGGGGAATAGGACGTTTTTTGACGTTTTTACGGCGAGACATCGGAATATTCCTTGATTTTCTAGGTTAACTTTAACTTTTGGTTGACAGTCGGATGATTACAGCCCATCTCAAACCCTCTCCTGCGAGTCTTCAGTCTCTTGGGTTAACCTTGACCGACTCGGTGGGAGTATTTTTTTTGGTTAATCAATCCCCTGTTTATTTAGCGGCGGGTTTGGGGCGTTTGGTTCCGTACTTAGACCGCGCCTTTTGACGGTTTTTCACCCCGGTGGCATCGAGGGTGCCGCGAATGATGTGATATCTGACTCCGGGTAGATCTTTGACCCGACCGCCCCGAATCAGGACGACCGAGTGTTCTTGTAGGTTATGACCGATGCCCGGGATGTAGGCTGTCACCTCAAATCCAGAGGTCAAACGTACCCTAGCCACTTTCCGTAGGGCTGAGTTGGGTTTTTTCGGTGTGGTGGTATATACTCTTGTACAAACTCCCCGGCGTTGGGGGCATTGTTTGAGGGCGGGAGATTTGGTTTTTCTTTTCGCTTTGGATCTTTCGTCGCGTATTAATTGCTGAATGGTGGGCATGATAGGGCTGTATCTAAGGTTACTCTGAACTCCTATTACCGAAGGTCAAATCGTTGACAAAAGGTCATTATAGCAAATTGTCGCTCTTGTTGTCAAGTCCGCGATTGTGCTTTTCTCCGGTTTAGATGTTAGAGATTGTCTTTTTCTTGGGCGGCGGCGGCACTCAATTCGGGCGTTATTAGGCGATAAAATTACAGCTTCGTTGTTTTGGCTTGGTTATGCGATTCTAGCAATAATTATCACCTGATTAATCGGCTAATGTCTGAAAAACTGTCTCTAGCTAACCTCATTTTTAGAACTGGTGTCTAGACTATTAGCTCTTAACGCTATATTTAGAGCTTTTGTACTGGATGCACCACAGGCTACCATAAAATATTGTTAACCTCAAAGGTTAACAATATTACAAGGGTCATCTACAATGGATATTGTATTTAAGGAAAAAAAATTTGAGAACGAATGCAATAGCCAAAGACTACTGAAAAAACAGTATGGAGAGAAGATGGCTAAGAAAATCAGGCAAAGACTCGATGACTTAAAAGCAGTTATTGTCCTGGAGTAAATGCGATCGCTGCCGGGACGTTGCCACGAATTGTTACATAACCGTGCTGGACAACTATCTCTAGATTTAGTTCATCCTCTCAGACTAATTTTTGAGCCAGCTAATATACCGATTCCTCGAAAAGCAGACGGGGGAATTGATTGGCAGAAAGTAACCGCAGTCGTAATTATTGGCATAGTTGACATCCTCGCCGCCGTAAAACGGACGGCGATTCCCAAACCTCACGATTTGGGCTTCGGCCGTGAGCTCAGCCGAACGGTTTCTGCTTCTTTCCCGAAGGATTTTTCGCACCTGCCGCCCCAGATTTACTCTGTTCTGGTCATCAGGTCGCTCTACAGACTGACACCGCAAGCCCTGCGGCCAAAATATTTTTACTGGCGTTAATATCTCGGTCATGGTGTGTCCCACAGTCTGGACAATCCCATTCTCGAACATTTAACGGCATTTTCTCAGCAATATACCCGCAATTACTACACCTTTTAGAGCTAGGAAACCATCTATCTATTTCGATGTAATTTCTCCCATACCAACGGCATTTATAGGCTAATTGTCGGGTGATTTCTCCCCAGCTTACATCAGATATTGCCTGAGATAATTTCGGGTTTTTGACCATATTCTTGACGGCTAAATTCTCAACCACAATCGTTTGGTTTTCACGAACTAATTGAGTGGTTAGCTTATGTAAATGGTCTTTTCTGCTATCGGTGATTTGAGCGTGAATTCTGGCTACTTTGATTCTTGCTTTTTCCCGATTTTTTGA
>LFEF01003422.1_pt1 | contig 16896 bp, 24 predicted proteins | sample 619371 | NCBI WGS metagenome assembly LFEF01 (sample SAMN03014291, study PRJNA259931) | freshwater metagenome | biome: lake; feature: waterbloom | place: China: Taihu Lake | collected 2006-08 | depth 0 m m
GAAATGGGCAGTCGTTATTTATTTATAGTTCTCTCTATCTGGTTAGAAAAACACCTTTCTAGAGGCGACTATAAGCGCAAACAGAAAAAGAAACAAGTGGCTTGATAATTATTATCTAGAGGAGTATTTTTGATGACTAGGCAAGTGTTAATTACTGGTGGTGCGGGTTTTGTGGGTAGTTCTTTAGGTTTAGGATTAGCCCAACTCTATCCCGACTGGAAAATTATCGCTTTAGATAACTTAAAACGTCGCGGTTCCGAGTTAAATATTCCCCGTCTCAAACAGGCGGGAATTGAGTTTGTTCATGGAGATGTCAGAAATGCGGAAGACTTAGAAGCATCCGCTTTGCCAGTGGATTTAATCCTAGAATGTTCGGCAGAACCTTCCGTTTTAGCTGGTTATACTTCTCCTGGCTACGTTTTGCAGACTAACTTAATTGGAACGATTAACTGTTTAGAATTAGCTAGACAAACCCAAGCAGATTTTATTTTTCTCTCCACCAGCCGAGTTTATCCCATCACCTATCTTAATCAATTAAACTATACAGAAACAGATACTCGTTTTCAGTTATCTGAACAGCAAAATTTACCTGGGGTTTCTGCTTTTGGTATCAGTGAACAATTTCCCTTAGATTTGCCCCGTTCTCTCTACGGTTCCACTAAGTTAGCATCGGAACTGATTATTAATGAATATGGGGATGCCTACGGATTAAGAACTTTAATTAATCGCTGTGGAGTTTTAACCGGTCCTTGGCAAATGGGAAAAGTTGATCAGGGAGTTTTTGCCCTTTGGGTGGCTAATCATTACTTTCAGAAGTCCTTAAAATATATCGGTTATGGGGGTACAGGGAAACAGGTTAGAGATTTTCTTCATGTAGCTGATTTACTCGATTTAATCGATATTCAGATTGCTAATTTAGAACAATTCAAAGGGCAGACTTTTAATGTGGGGGGTGGGCAAGATTTTTCCTTGTCCCTTTATGAAACCACAAAACTATGTCAAGAAATCACGGGCAATAGTATAGTGATTGAGGCAATTCCCGAAAATCGCACCGGAGATATGCCAATTTTTATCACTGATTCCCGCAAAATCAGTTCTATAACTGGATGGCAACCCCAGCGAGACGGTAGAAAATTAATCCAAGATATTTTTGATTGGATTTACACCCATGAAAAGGAATTAAAAGGTATTTTTTAAACTAGGAAAAATTCTAACAATAAAGCTATGCAAATCCCCAAAATACTTACTTCAAAAACAATTGTTTTTAATTTAATTATTAGTCTAACTCTGACTTACTTGTTTTTGGCATTTTTGCCGACTATACACTTAATAAATATTGGATTAGATGCTTCTTGGTCTTACGGAATTAGTCAAGCAGCCAAGGAAAAGTTGGTTTTTGGAAAAGAGATAGTTTTTACCTATGGTCCTCTGGGATATTTAATGCAAGGAGCTGCTTTATCTAGCAATTTTAAGCAAATTATACTTTTCAGATTTGCAGTTCATTTTGTCCTATTAGGATTATTGATTTTAAGGATTATAAAGTTACAAAAAAAATAGTCTTAAAGTATTGATATTAATTAATTTTATTTTTATATTTGTTCTAGGAATTCATTACAGCAATACTATAGGATTTACGACAGATTATCAAATATTTTCTATATTTTTACTGGCTTTAAGTTTTGAGAAATTTTTTGTAAAATATTTACAAGTAAATTCTATTATAGTAGGTATGTTTACTGGGTTAGCTATTTTAACTAAGTTAACCTTGGGAATTTATATAGCGGGTACTTTTTATCTCTTTTTATTTTCGGGCTTTTACCTAGCCTATAGAAAACAAAAACTAAAGAATTTGAGTAAATATATTCAATCCCTGTTTAATTTTACTTTAATCGCTATTTCTGTTGCTAGTATTTTTTTATATTCTGGGCAATCAATAACAGTTTTAACAAAACTATTGGTTAATTTTATAATTTCGGGAATAGTAGCTTTTGTTATTGATAAAATTTTGAGTAAAACAAGGCTGACAACATTTTTTAAAAAATTATTACCTTATCTAGTTTTTTATCTGTTTTATACAACTTTATTAATTCAAAGTTTTTCATCAAATAACTTTCCTTCTTTATCTGAATATATACTCAATTCTTGGCAAATTTCTTCTGGTTATTCCAGTGCCATGAGTCTTACAGGTTCTAAGAGAGCATTTATATCCTTGATCAGAGATATAAATGTTCTCCTAGCAACATTATGTTGTGCAGTGATAATAAATCTACTTTTTCGTCTGTGCAATAGTGGTTCAACTAGCCTAAGTACTGCCCTGCTATTTCCCCTATTTTTAGGATTTAAGCACGGATTTGTTCGTCAGGATTTTCATGTAGTGCTGTTCTGTATTATTGTCCTGCTAATCATCTCATTATATTTTATCAAAATTGACAATAATCCAGTTAATAATAAACCAAAATTATACATTATTTACTTAATTTTATTACTATCTTGTATCGCTATTTCAACTCTTAGAAATTATCAATTTAGTAAACTCAATCCTGCAAAAGTAGCCAATAACATAAATATTGTTGTTTTATTGCTCGATAACAATAAATTTCAAGCAGAGGTTCAAAGGATTACGAGCGAAAATTTAGTTAAGTTAAATAATAGACTAAAACTTCCCGATTCTGTGCTGGAAAAAGTGCAAGGCAAAACTATTGATATAATTCCCTCGGAATTTTCACTTATTCCGGGCAATCAGCTTAATTGGAAACCGCGGCCGATTATTCAATCCTATTCTGCTTATACAGAAAAACTGGATGAACTAAATTATCAAAGCTTATCTCAATCTCCGAGAGATTATCTGATTTATCACTTTCAATCTATTGATGACAGACATCCTTTTTTTGATGAACCTAAAGCCTTTTCCTATGTGGTTTGTAATTATCAACTTGACTCGGTAAATTCGCCCTTCCGCGTCCCCGCAATCAAAACCAACTTTTATCTTCTAGAAAGACAAAAAGTCAGTCGTTGCAGTCCAACCCCTCTAGGAGAGACTACTAATATTACTTGGGATCAAGTCTATGAATTACCTACTCGTAATAGTGGGATTACTCGTGTTCAAGTTAAATTTGAATATTCTTGGTTGGGTAAAATAATCAAAAAAATATTTAGAATCCCTCCCGTGATAATTAACGTTAATTATCTCGATGGAACTCAAGCCAATTTTCGCTTTGTTCAAGATAATTCAGCTAATGGAGTTATCCTTAGTCACCTACCAAGAAATGATCAGGAATTAATGGCATTTTTTCAAGGAAAATTACCACCACAAGTCAAATCCTTTAGCTTTTCTGTCAGTAATCCTCTGCTATTCTCCCCAGAAATAAAAGTAACGCCTTTTTGGGAAGTTGAGACTGGTTCATAATCTTTCTTGAACCTTGAAAAGCGGTTAATATCTCTGGAAAATGGAGAATAGGGAACTCGAATCCCTGACCTCTGCGGTGCGATCGCAGCGCTCTACCAACTGAGCTAATTCCCCATATATGGGCCATAATAGCATTTTTGAGCAGAAAATCCTAGGAACTGGCAAGGGATCGAGGGGCAAAAAATCGGGCGGCTTGCCTCTGGAAAACTTTAAAATAGAAAAAGTAATCTTGAGGATGATAACTAATGGCGATACTACACTTAGAGAATGGGACAACCTATACCCAGTTAGCCGATATTAGTCTGGAATTGGCCAAATTAAATGTTACTTTAAACTATTGGCCGATCGAAAACGAAGCCACCCGTCAGCTACTTAAGCAAGCTTCTCTGACTGACGAAGAAAAAGAAATAGTTTTAACCAGCTTAGACGGTTATTTTGAGCAACTTAAGCAAGAAGCGGGTTATCAAGCCAGAGATTTAATCGTTTTACACCCTGAAATTCCCAATCTCGACACTTTACTGGCCAAATTCGAGCGCTGTCACACCCACGCTGACGATGAGGTGCGTTATATCATTGATGGGGAAGGGGTTTTTGGCTTTGTTTTTCCCGATGGTTCTCAGGGGGAATTAACTATTCAACCTCAAGAATATATCAATGTTCCCGCCCATAGCGAACACTGGTTTCACCTCACTGCCAGTAAACGAGTTAAAGCAGTGCGTTACTTCACCACTACCGCCGGATGGGTTCCCGAATACACGGAGACTGTCATTCGTTTTCCTAGTTTAACAGCCCTGTAGCCTTTGGGTTTCGGCGATCGCTCTCCCAAGACAGATGAGTTTTGCGGGGATGACAACGCCGGCAGCCACAATCTGTTAAGCGGCAAATTTGTCCTGTGGAAAATCTCCCGTCTAGTGCCTAGCTTGACGGGAGATTGTCTCAATTCGGGGGATTGGCGTGATAGATTTAGTCTAAGCCGAATTGATTGCCCCGTTTGTACTGTAAATAGGCGGCAACGAACAAACCCGCTAGGGTAATGGGAATTAAGCCTAGGACAATCCCTAGCACTAAAGGTTCAATCACGTCTGTACTCCTTGGATTAGCAATTTTTCACCCCTATTTTATCCTAGCAGGGGTTGCCCGCGAAAGATAGGGCGGACAGCAGGTAGATAGGGCGATCGCAGACAATTCTTAAATGTCAGATACCTGGCAAAAATCAAACATCTTCCCTTATGGGAGCAGGGAGTGGGGTGTAGGGTGTGGGGTGTGGGGTGTGTGAAATTTCCCTAAATCCCTATCTCCCTATCTCCCTATCTCCCTATCTCCCTAAATCCCTGTCTCGGAGTCTCCTGACTCCCCAAAAGGAAAACGGCTCTCTTGGGTTTGGTGGGTAAAATGTATTCTAAGATACAGTCTTGCCAGCGAGCGACTGGAACGAACCACAAAGACACAAAGGACACAAAGATTGATCGGTTCTATATAAGTTAAACTTATCACACAAAGAATAAGAGAGCCGGAAAACTTCGTATCTCACAATTAATATAACTGCTATATCGGATTTTTGGCATAATTAATTTTTCAAGGATAAAAAACCTAGAAATCAGATTTTAGGAATGTAAACAAGTTGAATATCGATTTTAGGCGTTGCTGAATCAAGGTATTAATGCCAACTGTGCAGGTTCCCGTGCAAAAGTTAGTTTGGGTCTAGGTTTTAAGAAATTCCACCAAAAAAAATTCAGATCTCAAATCAGGAACGCCTAAAATGAAAATGGCATCGATTGTGAATGGGTGACGTTGCATAACGTAGCGAAATGCTTCTCGCAAGAGGGAGATGTTTTCGGGTTCGCACAAGAATTTTTGACGCTTGTGGGTGACAAGAGTAAAAAAGTAAGTTCCTCCCTCAATTTTTGCCCTTCGATACTGCATAATAAGTATTGATTATTTTGGCGCATAATCCCCCTTGTAGGTTGGATTGACCCAAGGAAACCCAACTATAGTAATCATGACAATTATCGTCGGTTGGTTTGACTACGAAACTACAGTAGGTTGGGTTGACCTAAGGAAACCCAACTATAGTACGGTTGGATTGACCCAAGGAAACCCCACAAAAAGCCATGAGAGGAGGGGAATAGCGATCGCTAATTCCGACGGATTTAGGTGTTGGCTGTTGGGTTTCGCTCTCCCCTAAAATCGAGAGGTTTTCTTTAACCTATTGATTCGCTCAACCCAACCTACAAAACTGATCACTGAAATGTTGGGTTTCGCTTTCCCTTAAAATCGAGAGGTTTTCTTTAACCTATTGATTCGCTCAACCCAACCTACGGACTAATATTGTCAATGACTATGTACAATTATTATTAACTTCGATCAAACAGGGAGTTTCCCAAGCTAATCCACCCAGTCAGGTTACTTGAGAATTTGGCTTACAAGTTGGGGGTAAAACGGGGATTCCTTTAGTGACAAAAGGTTCAGCACAAGCTAATATTAAGGCTGCTATTGAATGGGAATTTAACCAAGATAAGGGAGGTTAGTATGCAAGTTAAAATCGAAAAACGGTATTATACACCCGAAGAATATTGTCAGCTAGAAGAAACAGCAGAATACAAAAATGAATATTTAGATGGAGAAATTATTCCTATGACGGGAGCAACTACTAATCATAATCTGATTGCTGGTAATTTTTATAAAAATTTTCCAGCTAAGATTAATAATGAAGATTATTGGGCTTTTATGAGTGATGTACGGTTATGGATGCCGACATATCGCTTTTATACTTATCCTGATGTAATGGTGATTAAAGGCAAACCATTATATGAAGGAAAAGGCACAAATACTGTAACTAATGCCTTAATTATTGTCGAGGTTTTATCGAAATCTACTAGAGATTATGACCGCACTGATAAGTTTAAGTTTTATCGCTCAATTCCTGACTTTAAGGAATATATTTTAATTGATCAATACCGTTATTATGTGGAACAATTTTATCAACAAAATAATGGAGAATGGTTATTTAAAGTTTATGAATCAGAGAATGATGTTTTAAGGTTGTATTCTGTAGATATTCAAATTTCACTGCTGGATATTTATCAACGAATTGATTTTAATTTAAGTGAAGAATAATGATTAAATCCCATCTCAATTATCTACCAAAATCAGTTGATATTGCGATTCTCAAGATCAAGAAGGAAACCCAACAAAAAAATAAGAGGATCGAAATAGCGATCGCCCTTTTCAAATCCTATAGTAATCATAGCAATTATCGTCCGTTGGGTTGAACCAAGGAAACCCAACTATAGACGAAAGGAACCCCAACAAAAAGATTCAGACGGATTTAGGTGTTGGGTGTTGGGTTTCGCTTTCCCTGAGAATTGAGAGGTTTTCTTTAACATATTTATTTGCTCAACCCAACCTACGGACTTTATGAACGGTGGCTAAATAAGTAATCATTATGTTTCTCATTTCAGGTTCGCATTAGATTATATTCTTCGCGGATTGATGAAGTTAGAGATTCCACTAAGATTAATTTTTCCTCAATTGACAGGGTTTTTCCTTGTTTAATTAATGTTTGTAAAGGCATTTTTTTCAAATCAAATTCAGGCACAAGTAGAGCCAATTCTTTTGTTTGTTGATTTTGTAAGTCAGTAATTAACTCTTGTAAAAATAGAAAATCATTACTTAAGTCTGAAATTTCATCTTCATATTTTTCGAGAGTTTCTAGTTGTTGAATACGGTCACTATAATTTTTGAGAAGGGCTTCGAGAGCTTCGATAATAAATTGGATGTCTTTAAATGATAGAGTTTTCATAGTTTACCTCAACTTACACGATAAAAAAATTCACCAATTACCCTTAAGGCTTGTTGATAGGTTTCTATTGACATGGGAAATAAGGGTTTCCATAACCAGTGATTACCTCGATCATTAATTAATTCTAGCTCACTGGGAATAGAATTCCCCCGATCTAGTTTCCACCAGTTGTTTCCTATTCCCTGAACGGAAAAGGTGGAAATTCCCCCCGGTGTTTGTCCATCGACAAGGGTTTCTTTTACCCATATTTGCCCATTATTTTCATAGATGGCAATATCTTTGTTAGGACGAACATGATCCATTCTGGGAGATGTAGCATTACCTCTACGGTATAAATCAACGGGTGTTTTTATCATTTGTCACCTCCCTAATTTGCGTAAAAGTTGCATCACCTCTTCATAAGTTGCCATATTATCCTGCTGGAGGAATAATATAGCTGCTTGTTGTAGATAAATTTTTACTTTTTCGGTTTGTTTTAATATGGCACATAAAAGACCACGACTACGGACTATAGTAATCATAGCAATTATCGTCGGTTGGATTGACGTAAGGAAACCCAACAAAAAGATTCAGACAGATTTAGGTGTTGGGTGTTGGGTTTCTCTTTTCCTGAGAATTGAGAGGTTTTCTTTAACCCATTGATTCGCTCAGCCCAACCTACAAAATTAGACTTTGATTAAGTATTGACTGATTCTAGATGCCTTAAAATCTGTTCTCTTAAATTATCCAAATAATTCTCTACCACATCCCAAACTGTATTAAGGTCAATTCCTCCTAAATAATCATGTACTAAAATATTCCTAAAACCAGAAATATTACGCCAGTCAACATCGGGAATATTTGCCTTTAATTCCTCCGAAAGCCGTTGAGTTGATTCTGCCAAGGTTTGTAAGCGTCTAATGATAGCATCGCTGATCATTGAATTAGCAAAAAACTCCAGTTTTCCTCCTTGGCAATACTCCTTAATTTTATCAATACAGTCTAAAATGTATCCAAGATAAACTTGATCTTCATTCATAACTTAATTGCCTCCTTTAAGATTCGCTGTTTAATTAGATGATGAAGGCTTTTTTCAGTTACTACATCCACTTTACACCCTAAGAGATCCTCTAAATCAACTAATAATCCACCTGGAAACCAAGGGGATGTTTTAGCTAAATCATAATCAATTAAAAAATCAATATCACTATTTTCGGTTTCCTCACCTCTAGCAACGGAACCAAATACACGCACATTAAAAGCACCATGTTTGGTGGCAATTTTTAGGATATCCTCTCGTTTGTCTTGTATGAGTTGTTTTAGGGTCATAAAATAACATCCATCGCGAAGGTTTTTAATGAACAATTAACAGACTAGACTAGAAAAAACTAAATACTGATAACAATTATCGTCGGTTGGGTTGACCCAAGGAAACCCAACAAAAAGCCATGAGAAGCGATCGCTCATTCAGACAGATTTAGGTGTTGGCTGTTGGGTTTCGTTTTCCCCTAAAATTGAGAGGTTTTCTTTAACCCATTGATTCGCTCAACCCAACCGACGGACTCAACCCAACAAAAAGGACTAGACCGCGCCTAATAGCCGTAGGAGTTCCATAATCTTTTCATATAACGCCGCGTTTCCTTGCTGGCGGGACAGTTCGGCGGCTTGTCGGAAATCTCTGATCGCTTTTTCCCTTTCTTGTCGAGAGTAATAAAGAACCCCCCGATTGGCGTAAGCCTGGGCTTCTCGGGGATTAATGTTGATCGCCTGATTGTAATCGGACAGGGCGAGGTCTGGTTTTCCCTGTTCTTTGTAAAGAAACCCCCGATTGAGGTAAGCCTCGGCCAATCGGGGATTAATGTTAAGCGCCTGATTGTAATCGAACAGGGCGAGGTCGGGTTTTCCCTGTCCGTAGTAAAGAAACCCCCGATTGTTGTAAGCCTTCGCGTCTCGGGGATTAATGTTGAGCGCCTGATTGTAATCGGACAGGGCGAGGCCTGGTTTCCCCTGTTCGTAGTAAAGAACCCCCCGATTGACGTAAGCCTCGGCATCTCGGGGATTAATGTTGAGCGCCTGATTGAAATCGGACAGGGCGAGGTCGGGTTTCCCCTGTTCGTAGTAAAGAAGCCCCCGATTGTAGTAAGCTTCGGCCAATCGGGGATTAATGTTGAGCGCCTGATTGAAATCGGACAGGGCGAGGTCGGGTTTCTCCTGTTGTAGGTAAAGAAGCCCGCGATTGCTGTAAGCCAGGGCTAATCGGGGATTAATGTTGAGCGCCTGATTGAAATCGGACAGGGCGAGGTCGGGTTTCCCCTGTTCGGCGTAAAGAAACCCGCGATTGTTGTAAGCCTCGGCTAATCGGGGATTAATGTTGATCGCCTGATTGTAATCGGACAGGGCGAGGTCGGGTTTCTCCTGTTGTTCGTAAAGAAACCCGCGATTGAGGTAAGCCTCGGCGTATCGGGGATCAATGTTGATCGCTTTGGTAAATTCAGCGAGGGCGAGATCGTATTTTTTCTGTTGGATGTAGCCAACTCCCCGGTTATAGTAGCCGATCGCGTCTTGATTGTTCCCTTGAGCGATCCGGGTTTCGGCTGGTTGTCGGCTCTCTAGCGCCATGACGGGGCGAACAGTCGCGAGGGTGGAAAGACTGATTAGGCTAACGGTGGTAAGAAGGGCAAAGGATTTCATGGCTAGTTCCTCACTGGGGATGATTTTAAATTCTACTTAGGGTTGGCTGAATATCGGTGTAAATCCTGCTAAAAAAGGTTTTTGGGCTAAAAAAGCCTAAAAATATTATCCAACAAGGTTTTTAGATTTATTCAGCAACCCCTACTTAATTCATAGGCTGCTTTTTTGGGAATATGCAGAATAGGCTTTTTTTGTCTAAAAAGCACTAGGCTACTACTATCTAAAGTAATTAGAAAGTAGTAAGAGCGATCGCCATTTTTTAAATCCTACAGTAATCATTTTTCCATAGCTCCTTTGCTTCCTTGTAGCCTTGTTTGATTGGCACTGTGAATTTATCTGTCACCAGTAAGACTTTTGATAATCTTTTTAGCCAATCGCTCATTAATTTCTCGATGTCTGGGAATTGGTTCTGTTTTTCCAGTATCTGGATTATGGTAAATATCATGTTTCCCTCCACGTCTAATCAAGTAGCAGCCAGCTTGCTCCAATTGTGCAATTAAATCATGTCTTTTCATGCGAATTCAAACTCTGCAACTCTCTTGATTCCGGGGATTTCTTCCGTAGTAAATGTTCTGTAGAGATCGATCAGGTTTTCGATTAATTCTTCTAAGTCAACACCTTGGGTCCAATGATCGGGAAATTCATTCAAATAGCCCAAGAACATCCCATCTGATTCTTTCCAATATGTATAGGGAATCCTCATGGTGAAATCCTCATTCTGCGTTGCTAACGATATTAAGTTGACCCCTATTATAACGGAATTGCTCTCAAGCCACGATCAGCTTTATTATCAGGGTTGGCAGCGAGATTGCCGCCTGACACTTCGTTAATGCAGCCGACAAAATTTGCGATCGCCTATTCAGACGGATTTAGGTGTTGGCTGTTGGGTTTCGTTTTCCCTTAGAATTGATACCATTTTTCATAAGTAATGGCAGAGATGGTTAATCGCCCTCACCCCTAACCCCCCACCCCCCAACCTCCCACCCCCCCGATGTCGGGGGGCAAGGGGGGGGGTAAGATACCTGCCAAGAATAAAGAAAAATGGTATGAGAGGTTTTCTTTAACCCATTGATTCGCTCAACCCAAGAAAAAGGACTAGACCTCTGTTGTATTCATCGCGTTTTATTAGCGGTAAGCTTGACTGCGATGTTCAATGAGTAAGACAATAACTTGAGATTGACTATCATCAACGATATAAATAACCCGATAGTCTCCGACTCGGAAGCGATACTTCCCAGCAAATTCTCCCTTTAATGCTTTAATTTGAGGGTGATTTTTGGGCGTTTCTTGAAGAATATTTAAACACTTAGCAATCTTCTTTCTCAAGACTGAATCAGCTTCAGAATAAACTTTATTAGCTTTAGCTGTTAAACAGACTTTATAAATCATCTGAGTTTTTCCAATCAATGAGATGACCTGATTGTAAATCCATCTCAGCTTCTTTTAATTTTTCTATGATATTGGAAATTTCTCTAATTTCTTGGGTTGCTTGCTCACTCTCTTTATCTGATAAACAAGCAGCAAATTCTAGAATATTCTTTAAATTTTCTAATGATAAGGTTTGGAGATATTGTTGAATTTTTTGCTTCATTAAATCAATCTGTGCTAATGTTTCAGAATCTAAAAAATCTTCTGAGGTCGAGAGATTTACTTGAACGTCAGTAATAGTCATAGTCTGATAAATTGCTCCTTTTAAGTTGATTATATATATCTTAGCGAATTTTTCAAGCTAGGGCTTGCTACCTTGGAATCTAATCTGGGAATTGATGACCCTCAGCGATTCGCGTCTGGAGAGGTAATGTTTCTCCCTCTACATTTATACTACCCCAGGAGAGTCCTTCCACAGAATCAATACCACTGGCTACTTGATAACTGAAATGTTGGGTTTCGCTCTTACCTAAAATCGAGAGGGTTCTTCTGGTTTCTGTGTGGAAACGAGGTCTATACTGATAGTTTCTTCGGCAAAATAGTCCTAAAAGTCTTTCTTGGTAAACATTTCACGATTCCATAAGCAAAAATCATCACACAATCTCGAGAAGAGCCTCGAGAGGTTTTCTTTAACCTATTGATTCGCTCAACCCAACCTACGGACTCAACCTGGGTATCTCGTTTTGGCATTTTCTCATCTCCCGGCTGCGAGGAGATGGGCAAATTCCACCCTTACCTGACCTAATTAAGGAGAGGTAGGAACGATTGTCATGGAATATGATCGCAATTCTTCTGAAGCTGAATTTTCTAATAATGATGGAACAGCTTACGCAGTGGAAACCATTCCTGCCTGTAGCTTTGTGCCCTCGTGGCCGATTGTCCTTTTCAACTCGAGGTAAACCTCATGAATACTGTACAGGCTCGCTTGTTGATGTTTAATGCTAGCAAGAAGAACTCCAGCAAGGGTTTTACCCTGATTGAACTGCTAGTTGTTCTCGTAAACGTAATTGTCGTTTTGGCACCGATCATGCTTGGCGCAATCGCACTGTTTGGCGGTGGTTACAAGGAAGACAACAACGTGCGCGGTAAAATCCAACTTCAGGAGGATATTCAGCGCGACTCCGAAGGTCGAATTAACACTCGTTACCGTCTGTTTGTCTCTGATCCTAAAACCCTGCAACCCGTTGAGCAGTACTTGATTGCTGACGACTATTTGCGCGGTATCTGGAATTCCGGTACCGTTGTCAGCCAAGCTAAACTGCACGATGGCTCTTTCTGCGAAGTAGATGGTGTCGGTCGTCGGGTTCCCTTTATGTCCTGGTACCCATACGTCGAGAATATCAGCTGCCAGCCTCGACCCTAAAACAGGAGAAGTCTCTCTCTGGGGTTGTTTCAAGCCGGATCACCCCCGCAAGACCAAGAAAAAGGCTTCGGCTCGCCCCAGGAGAGTAAGTTGATCAAATACGAACACCCGCCCAAGGTTCCCACGGAGCTATTCTGTCTCAAAGTCTCTCTGTTTATCTGGGAAAAAGTGTCAGGGCTTTTTTTGCAGCGGTAGGTTGGGTTGACGTAAGGAAACCCAACTATAGACCCAAGCAAACCCCACAAAAAGCGATGAGAAGCGATCGCCGATTCCGACGGATTTAGGTGTTGGCTGTTGGGTTTCGTTTTCCCCTAAAATTGAGAGGTTTTCTTTAACCCATTGATTCGCTCAACCCAACCAACGGACTCTCTTGTAGGTTGGGTTGACGTAAGGAAACCCAACAAAAAAATAAGAGGAGCGAAATAGCGATCGCTTTTTTTAAATCCTACAGTAATCATAGCAATTATTGTCGGTCAAACTTATCTTTTCTCTTGGTGTAAATCGTCAATTAATTACCTTACTCCTCTTCTCTACTCATTAAAGTAGCGACTAAGAAATTCTTGGGGAGTAATGATTGTAATTCTTTGATTTTTAGCTAATTTAAGGATTTTACCCGGAACTCCTCCCCACAACAATCCTGAAATCCAAACATTGACATCTACAACAACTTTCATGAGTTGGCGCGTCTAATTTGGCGAGCTTCTTTAATCATCTGGCTAATCTCAGCTAGAGTCGGTTGATTGGGGTCTGGTTCCATTGCTTCTAGTCGCTCAAAGAATTGCTCTAGATTGACTTTATCTTGATGAACTTTTTTGAGAATGATGGAGTCTTCCGTCAGGGAAATCATGTATTTATCTCCTGGGTTGAGGCGGGTTTGAACTTCAGGAGGAAGTTCGAGGTTTCCTTCTCGATTGATTTGTATGAGTAGCTCTTTGGTCATCGGCTTCAGAATCAACTTTATTAACTTTAGCTGTTAAACAGACTTTATAAATAATCTGATCAAGTTAATTATATATGTTTTAGCGAATTTTTCAAGCTAGGGCTTGCTACCTTGGAATCTAATCCTGGAATTGATGACGCTCGGCGATTCGCGTCTGGAGAGGTAATGTTTCTCCCTCTACATTTATACTACCCCAAGAGAGTCCTTCCACAGAATCAATACCACTGGCTACTTGATAACGGATCCAGAACGGTTATTAGCGACGCTTGAGGGAAACCCAACCACACCAATGTCGTCAAGAATGTTGGGTTTCGCTCAAACCATTGAATCGAGCAGTTTTCTCCTAAGTATTAAATCGCTCAACCAAACCTACAAGCTTCTATCTGATAACTGATAACTGATAAGTAGTCGTGCAAAATTAATTTCCTAGTGAAGATAGGCAAGAGGCAAGAGGCAAGAGGCAAGAGGTGGTTAGATATGTGTAATTAATTTTGCTTAGGTACTTAACTGATTAAGACTTCACTCCCAGGTTAAAGAAAATCGTTCCCCGACGCACAGAATTTTCACTACCTTGGCTGCTAATCGTAAGAGAACGCAGATTATTAAATAAAGGCTTAATCGATAATTCTAACACCCGCACGATCGGGAATTTTGCCTCGATTACTGGTTGCAATTGTCGCCAATCGACGTAAAAATAACCATCATTTTCTGCGGGTAGAGCAGTAATTGCCTGTCGAAACTTACCACTGCTTAAAATGGGGTTTTTCTGTGCAGATAAAGCTAAACCCATCGCTTCCACAGAACTAGCGATAATTTCATAATTATCGACCCTAGTATGCACTCCCGTCACGAGCGTCTCTAGTTGCGCTTTTCCCTCTGGGACCGCCGTGGTTAACTTTGTCCAAGCTGTCACCGTTCGATCGAGTAAAGGCAGATTAACCACATTATAGCCGCGACTGCGGGCCAACTCATCCAAATGCTCGATCGCACTGTCCACCTCTACCCCCATCACCCGTTCCCCTACAAAAACACTATCGGGTTCCATCCCCTTTGAACTAGGCACGAGAGCGAGGCTATATTCGCCTCTAACCCAGCTAAAAACGTCTTCAGGCAAATTTAAACCTAAAGGCGACTGGAAGCGGTTTAAGACCTGTGTTATTAATTCCTGTAGGGGACTATCTGCTTCTAAACCCTCCTCTACCTGAGTCCAAAAACGATTTAAATCGCGACTAGCGGCGACTAAAAGGCTATTTTCGCCGATAAAAGATAATGCTCCCACGGGACTAGATAAAATTGGTGCTTGGTCATCCTGTCCTAAGACTCCAATTAAGGCGGTTTGAGCGACTATTCCGCCGGATTTAAGGGTAAAAGCCGTGGCTAATCGTTGTTTTGCTTCGGGACTCTCCGGGACGGGTTGATTAGCGATCCAAGCCGATAACGGGGGTAAATTGCCGTAAACGATAGCTATACGCGGTTCGGTGATATTTTTGAGTGCTTCTCGGTAATCGGGGCTATTTTTTAGGTTTAAATCCGGTACTTGCACGTTATTAAGGGCCTCGCGCAAAACCTTGATATTATTGGCAAAAAGCACCGTATCACCCACCACGGCACTAGCGAGAAAACGATTATTATCTCCTGCGGTCAAGGGACGTTGATAAATTAGGTTAACTCCCTTGTAGAGTTCAAAAACGAGGTCAAATTTGCCCGAAACCGCCTGTTTTGAGTAGGAAGCTTGCAGAAATTCCTTAGCGCGTTCACCATCTTTACTTTGAATTGCCAAAAGATAACCCGGTTGGATACCATTATCGGTATCACGATCGAAATCTAGGGAAGTAACAGCGAGGGTAATTTCCTCCCCTAACCAGGGTTTGATTTCCTTTTGATAATTTAATCCCGTTTTGCCGAGCAGAGTTTTTTCTAAATCTTTAATTTGTTGGTGGGAACGTCGTCGATTAGCCGGTGTAGCGATTAATTGACCAAAAGACTCTAAACGTTCGGGATTGACCAACAAGGATACCATAACCGGGGCCTGTTTCGGCACAAAAATCGCCGCCATCGGTTCCCGCAGCACCCCACCTTTGAGCAAAGACAGAGGACTATCGGCGAGAATCCAAGCAAAACTGGCTGTAGCGACTCCTAGGAGAATGATTACCGTCGCACCTAAAATATAGAAAAACGATCGCAATTTCACAACCTTGTCCCGAGATGAACCATTAGCTATTTTAAGCCAGCAATTGACCCAAGAATTTCGATCGCTACAATTCTTACCAGACTGACAACCGATAACTCGCCACCGATAACTAATTTTTACCAGCCTTTTTCCGCTTGAGCGAGGACATAGTTAGCTACAGCTTCGATATCTTCAGCGCTGAGACGACCACCGAAAGCCGGCATCGCCCCCATACCTTTGGTAACTTGGGTAACGATAGCTTCAACGGAATCTTTGCCGTATTTAACTAAATCTTCTTTTTTCAGGGTTTTAGCGGCATTAACCACGTTTTTACCGCCCATGTGGCAGGAAGCACAGTTAGCACTGAAAATCGAAGCCCCATCAGCTAAAGCGGGACGAGCCATACCGAAAGTAACCACAGCCAAGAGCAAGCACAGGGAAATTAATAGTCTTTTCACGATTGGTTCTCCTCTATTTCTTAAGAAATTCCCCAACCATCGTCAGAAAAAACCGGTTTTCTTGTCAAAAGACAAGCTGTCAAACTTGGTGTAGAATTAATTCATGGGACAGTTAAAAGCAAACTTTTACTTTTTTGTCAAAAGACAGGCTGTCAAACTTGTCATCTTCCCTCGTGTAAAGGATTAACAAGCATGAAAAAATTAGGTTTATTGGTCGCTACCGTGGTGCTAGTCGTCTCTAGCTTCTTCTTCAACACTGCCTCCGCTTCCGCCGAAACCTTCACGGTGAAGATGGGCGGTGATGCAGGTACACTACAATTTGATCCCCCCACCCTCACTATTAAAGCAGGAGATACGGTGAAATGGGTCAATAACAAACTTTCTCCCCATAACATAGTTTTCGATAGCGCCAAGGTTCCCGAAGCCCAAGCCAGCAAATTATCCCATAAAGGTCTGGCTTTTTCCGCCGGTGAGTCCTTTGAAAGCACTTTCAGCGAACCGGGTACTTACACCTACTACTGCGAACCCCATCGCGGCGCCGGCATGGTCGGAACGATTACCGTTCAGTAATTATCCGATTTTAACCAAAAATAACTCGCGGTTAACTGCCGCGGGTTGTTTTTTTGGGGTGTGGGGTGTGGGGTGTGGGGTGTGGGGTG
>LFEF01044607.1_pt1 | contig 16849 bp, 16 predicted proteins | sample 619371 | NCBI WGS metagenome assembly LFEF01 (sample SAMN03014291, study PRJNA259931) | freshwater metagenome | biome: lake; feature: waterbloom | place: China: Taihu Lake | collected 2006-08 | depth 0 m m
CGGGCGCCAGTTCGACCGCGGCCGCATCGCGCGCTGGCGGCGAGCCTGGCAACCTCACCACGTTGTCGCCCTCACGGACGGGAGGCCTCGGCCCTTGTGGAGGGTCGCGCCTCAGGACTTCCGGCGGTTGTTCATGACCGGTCTTCGTGCCCAAGACGGATCGAAGCCGCCAAATCACGAAGACCGCGAGCGCGAGAAAAATCAGAGTCGTGACGTCGAAGGCGTCCTGCATCGTCCGATCCGGTCAGTATCCGGGAGATCTTACCGCCCAACGTGGGTGGAAGACCAGATTTCCTCGGGTAGGCTCGATTCGAGATGAGCCGAGCACTAAGGCACGAGAACCATATGGGGCTCGACGTCCGTAACATCCACCCGTTCACGCGGCAAGCGGCTGTATTCTCACATGCTTGTTCGCGTACGCGAAGCATGATAGCGCCCTGAGGGATCCGGGCGTCCCGACCACGCCCGAGCCAACGTGGACGGAGACAAGAACCCATGGCCGATACCCCGGCTCCGAATGGCGCGCCTCAAGCCGAGGCCGGCCCCTCCCTGAATGCTCTCGCTCAATATGCGAAGGATTTCTCTTTTGAGAATCCGAACGCTCCCCGTTCCTTGACGCCTCAGACGCAGGGACCGGAGATCGGTATCCAGGTCAACGTCAATGCGAAGCAATTGGCCGAGACGGACTTCGAGGTCGATTTGACGCTGGAAGGCGATGCGAAGATCGGATCGGAGGTTCTCTTCGCTTTCGAGCTGACCTATTCCGGTGTCTTCCGGGCCCGCAACATTCCTGCGGATCAGCTGCATCCGGTCGTGATGATCGAGTGTCCGCGACTGCTTTTTCCCTTTGCGCGCCAAATCGTCGCTGATGCGGTTCGCAACGGCGGGTTCCCGCCGCTCTACATCGACCCGATCGACTTCGTGGCGCTCTACCGCCAGAAGGCTGCCGAGGGTCAGTCGGGAATGGCGTGACCGCCGAACGTCCCTGCTGATGCAGAGAGGCCGCCGAAAGGCGGCCTTTTTCGTCCTCGAAGGCTAGCTTTGCTCGGGTTCTGCGACGTAGTCCCGCCAGATGGCCTTGTCTCCCATGGTAGCGATGAAGGTTGCATGGGCGGCGAGTTCTTCAGCGCTCGCCCGCGACACATAGATCCGCGGCCCGTGGGAGGCGACTGGCGCCGCTGCAAGCCGGATCGTCGCGGTCGGCTCCGGCTCCGTTCGTACAGAGAGGCCAAGGTCGGCCTGCTTGCCTCCGAGGAGCTCGATGTAAACCTCGGATAGGATTTCCGCGTCGAGAAGCGCCCCATGCTTGGTGCGCCGCGAGTTATCGATCCCGTATCGATTGCAGAGTGCATCGAGGCTGTTGGAGGCGCCGGGATGCTTACGCCTGGCGAGCGACAATGTGTCCACCACCAGACCGTTGTCGATAGGGGGGCGGCCAACGCGGGCAAACTCCGCATTGAGAAAGCCCACGTCGAAGGCGGCGTTGTGGATCACGAGCCTCGCGCCGGCGATGAAGGCCGCGAACTCGTCGCAGACTTGGGCGAAAAGCGGCTTGTCCGCGAGGAATTGGTCCGAAAGGCCGTGAACACGGAATGCCCCTTCGGAAACAGGTCGTTGCGGATTGAGGTAGACGTGGAATGACCGTCCGGTTGGAAAGGACGCTTGAAGCTCCACGCATCCGATTTCGATCACGCGGTCTCCAGCACCGGGATCCGTCCCTGTGGTTTCCGTGTCGAGAACGATTTCACGCATGCCCTTGCCCTGCTGCCGCCCACCGCCCACCAGGCCGGCCCGCCAATGATCTCACGATGTCACGAACGGCGGCGCGGGCCGCGTCAAAGCCTCGACTCGTATCCACAACGAAGTGAGCGTGGCGCCGCTTCTCCCGGTCCGGCATTTGGCGCACCAGGAGCGCCTCGAACTTCTCTGCAGTCATTTCAGGCCGCGACAACACGCGCGCCCTTTGCACCTCCCCAGGAGCTGTAACAACAAGAACGGCATCGCAACGACGGTTGCCGCCCGTCTCCAGGAGAAGAGGAACGTCCAGGACGGCGAGGAGCGCTCGATGAGTAGCTGCTTTGTCCAGGAAGGCGCCTTCCTCCTCCCGAACGAGCGGATGGACGATCTGTTCGAGCCGACGCAGTGCGTCCGCATTGCCTAGAACTGCCGCTGCAAGCGCTGCCCGGTCGACGCACCCGTCGCGAACAGTTCCCGGAAAGGCGGCTTCGATCGCAGCCGCCGCACGACCACGATAAAGCGCATGGACAGCGGCGTCCGCATCATGAACGGGAACGCCGAGTTCCCGGAACATCCGGCCGGTGGATGATTTCCCCATGCCGATCGATCCAGTCAGTCCCAGCACGAATGTCATGGGCGAAGATCCGCGACGATCAAGTCTCTCAAATCCCGATCAACCTGTGGGGTGACACCGAACCAGTACGAAAATCCCGGCACGGCCTGATGCAAGAGCATCCCCAAGCCGTCAGCAACCGGGTTCCCCTGGGCGCGCGCCGAAGCGAGAAGCGGAGTTTCGAGAGGGACATAGACGGCGTCCATGACCATTGCTCGCGTGGGGAGCCGGTGCAGCGGGATCTCCAGGGGCGGTTGTCCTGCCATCCCCAGCGATGTGGAGTTCACGAGCAAGTCGACGTTCGGGAAGTGGTCTGCGAGATTCTCCCAGGCGATGGCGGCAAGCGTGGGTACATGGAACTCGTCGACGAGCTGTCGCGCGCGCTGCGGCGTTCGATTGGCGATCAGCACCCTTTCCAGGCCGCGATCCCCAAGTCCAGCGGCGATAGCGCGGCCCGCGCCCCCTGCGCCGAGGACCAGAGCCGTTCGGCATCCGACGGACCAGTCTTCGCCGAAGGTCTGATCCAGATGCGACAGGAAACCAATGGCATCCGTGTTGTCACCGATGAGGCGGTCTCCCTCGAAATAGACGGTATTCACCGCGCCGATACGACGAGCTCGGTCTGTCGTCTCGTCGACCTCACGGAAAGCCGCTTCCTTGTGGGGAATGGTGATATTCCCGCCGACGAACCCGTTCGCCCGCAGGCTGCGCAGGAATGCCGGGAATTCGGCTGGGCTCACATCGACCACCTCATAGGATCCATCCAGACCGTGCTTGTTGAGCCAAAACCCGTGGATGAGCGGCGAGCGAGAGTGCTTGACGGGATGTCCCGCGAGGAATGCGCGGCGGGTCATGGAATCCTGTCCCCTGTTACTTGATCAATTCGAGGCGCCTGAATTCACGGAGCAGGGGCAGAAGCGGAATCCCCAGAATCGTGAAGTGGGAGCCCTCGATGGAATCGAAGAGATGGATGCCCATCCCTTCAACCTGATAGCAGCCGACACTCGAGGTGGCTCCGCTGCCTGCCGCATCCACATAGCGCGAGATTTCTTCGCGAGACATCGAGCGCATGGTCAAGGTGGCGTCATCGGTCACCGTAGCAATCACCTCACCATTTCTCACGAGGGCGGCCGCCGAATGCAGGTGGTGTGTGCGTCCGGTCAAAAGGCTCAGGTGTTCGATCGCCTCCGCCGGGCTCGAAGGCTTATGAAACTTCCGGGCACCACACGAAAGAGTTTGGTCGGCCCCGACCACGAACCGGCTGTCATACCGCTGCGACACTTCGAGGGCTTTCGCGCGTGCCAAAAGTAGAGCGACCTCGGAACGATCGTCTATTCCGGCGCTGGCCTCCAGGCTGCGCTCATCAATACGTGGAACGGCGATCTCGATCGGCAAACCCGCTTTCTCCAGCAGTTGACGCCGCGTCGGGCTCGCAGAAGCGAGAAGAAGGGGCTCTTTAGGAATCCAAGCTGTCATGATTCACAGCGCAATGAACTTGAGCCGATGATCTCGATAGAGATCGAGAATTCCAGCCGCCGTCTCTTCGATGGATCTTCGAGTGACATCGATAACGGGCCAATTGTAGCGGCTGAACAACTTTCGAGAGGATGCAATCTCTTCGGCCACCCTGTCGCGATCGACATAATCCGTCGCGTCATCGGCTTTGAGGCTGAGAAGGCGGTTCTGGCGAATTTGAACAATTCTCTCGGGGCTCGCGACGAGACCTACAATTAAAGGTTTCCGCGCGTTAACCAGCTTGTCAGGAAAGATCATTCCTGGAACCAGGGGAACATTGGCGGTTTTCACACCTCTATTGGCGAGATAGATCGCCGTCGGCGTCTTGGAGGTGCGACTGACACCCACAAGCACGACTTCAGCCTCTTCGATATCATCGGGCAGTTGTCCGTCATCGTGCAGGAGTGTGAAGTTCATTGCGTCGATTCGTTTGAAGTACTCCGCGTTGAGCATGTGCTGCGCGCCGGGACGCGCCGTCGAGGCTGTCCCGAGATAGGACTGGAACAACGAGTGAACTGGCGAGAGTACGGAGAGATGAGGCGATCCCGTATCGCGACAGGCGCCTTCTAGGCGGGACACAAGCTCTTGATCGACCAGGGTATAGAGAACGATTCCTGGTGCTGTCTCTATTTCCGCGATGACGCGTTCGAGTTGTGAAGCGGACCGGACCAGCGGATAGACATGTTCGATCGCCGAGATGCCTTCATACTGCGCGGCGGCGGCGCGGGCCACGGTGATGAGCGTCTCGCCTGTGGAGTCGGAGACGAGATGGAGATGGAAATAGCTGCGTCCCACGATGAACCCCGCACAAGGTGTCGAGGAGTGTGGATAAAGCCTCGTCTCATTGCGATCCAGCGAAACCCTCGAGGAACAACTCCTGGATTCCTCAACAGGCCGACGACACCTGCTCGAATCGCGTGGATATCTCCAACAAGACTCGTAACACCCTCCGGTGGACCTGGCCGACACCCTGATCAGACCATTAACGGTTTGTTAAGGTTTAGAGAATCTCAACGCCTCCAACCGCGAGGTCGCCCGATCCTCACTTGAACAGAACGGCGCACGGGCTGGGGATGGTCTGTGGATGGACTTGCGACCCTGCTGTCGACTCTCCAAGAACAACAGGAATAAGAATCTAACGAGAATCTTGTTTTCAGGAGTGCGCGGTGGATTCGACCCGTCAGACGAAAGCCATGCTCCGTGTCCTGGGCGGTGAAGCCCTGTCACCGCCGCCCATCTGGCTGATGCGTCAAGCTGGGCGATACCTTCCGGAGTATCGGGCGGTCAGGGCCCAAGCGCCGGATTTCATGGCCTTCTGCGCGGATGCGGAAAAATCAGCGGAGGTCACGTTTCAGCCGATCAGGCGTTTCGCATTCGATGCGTCGATCGTCTTTTCCGACATCATGGTCGTCCCCCATGCCATGGGTCAGAAAGTGTGGTTCGAGACGGGGGAGGGTCCGCGTCTTGAACCTGTCGCGAATCGCCAGGCTCTCGAAGGGTTGCATGCGTTCGACCCGGCTAAGGTCTCGGGCACCTTGGAGGCCCTTGTTACGCTCCGGGCTGGATTGCCACAGGAAGTGGCTCTGATCGGCTTCTGCGGCGCTCCCTGGACGATTGCGACGTATATGGTCGCCGGCAGAGGAAGTCCGGATAAGGCTGCCGCCAAGGATCTCGCGGCAGCTGATCCTGCTCTCTTTTCCGCGTTGATCGATCGGGTCGTGGAATCTTCGATCACTTACCTCGTCGCCCAGGTCGACTCGGGTGCCGAAATTCTCCAGATTTTCGATAGCTGGGCCGGCGCGCTCGACGCCAAGGGGTTCGAACTCTGGTCTATTGAACCCATCGCCCGGATTCTCGCGGGTGTTCGGGCGGTCAGACCAGGAGTGCCGATCATTGTTTTCGCTCGAGAGGCGCCAATTCCGGCGCTTCGGGAGGGCCAGGCGGCTTGGCGCGCCGAGGGATTGTCACTTGGACAGGGAACGTCCATCTCCGAGGCTAGGCACGCGCTTGGTGAAGACGTAGCGCTTCAGGGCAACCTTGACCCTGAAATCCTCGTTCGAGGTGGAGCCGATCTCAAGCACGCGGTGGCCCATATTCTAGAGGTGAGCCGGGGAACCCCGCACATCTTCAACCTCGGTCATGGAATCGTTCCTCAGACCCCGATTTCACATGTGGAGGATATGCTGGCTCAGGTCAGAGGAGCCTGACGAGTGCTCTACGATTGGATCAAGGCGCTTCATGTCGTCGCCATCATCTCGTGGATGGCTGCTCTTCTCTATCTCCCCCGGCTTTTCATCTATCACTGCGCTGCGGCGCCGGGGTCGGAAAAATCCGAAACGTTCAAGATCATGGAGCGCCGTCTCCTCAAGGCTATCATGACGCCTGCGATGATCGTCTCATGGCTCGCCGGTCTTTACCTCGCCTGGAGCGCGAATTGGTGGACGTCCGGTTGGTTCATCGTGAAGTTGATTGCTGTGGTGGCACTTTCGGGAGCGCACATGTTCCTTGCCGCAGAAACCCGCCGTTTCGCTGAAGATCGCAACCAAAGGCCCGCCCGGTTCTTCAGGGTCGTCAATGAGATTCCCACCCTTCTCATGATTGTGATCGTCGTGTTCGTCATCGTGAAGCCCTTCTGAACGAATCGACGCAGCCTGGAGAAAACGTGAGAAACAGGGCTTGAGCGGAAGCGGGAAACGCGTTAAGCGTCTCTATCTCCCCAGAGAGACAGGTTGCGTTCCGTCGTCGAGCCTCCTACGGCTCCCGAGATCGCGCCTCCGACGGACCCGTCTCCGGTTTTCCGCAAGCGTCACCCCTCCGAACAGCTTCAATTCACGAGAGTGTTCCCGATGCGGGAAATCAAGTTACAAGACCTCAAGTCCAAGACGGCAACCGAACTTACAACCTTCGCCGAGGAACTCGAGGTCGAGAACGCGAGCACGATGCGCAAGCAGGAGCTCATGTTCGCCATTCTCAAGCAACTTGCCGCAAGAGAGGTTGAGATCCTCGGCGAAGGCGTCGTCGAAGTTCTTCAGGATGGGTTTGGATTCCTGCGGTCCTCCGACTCCAATTATCTGCCGGGTCCAGACGATATCTATGTTTCGCCGTCTCAGATCCGGCGGTTTGGTTTGCGGACCGGAGATACGGTCGAGGGACCGATTCGGGGACCCAAAGAAGGCGAGCGATATTTCGCGCTGCTCAAGGTCAACACGGTCAATTTCGAAGACCCCGAAAAAGTCCGTCACAAGGTCCACTTCGACAATCTGACGCCGCTGTATCCTGACGAGCGCCTGAAGCTTGAAATCGAAGATCCGACCCGTAAGGATTTCTCTCCACGGATCATCGACATCGTTTCTCCAATCGGCAAAGGGCAACGTGCCCTCATCGTCGCTCCGCCGAGAACCGGTAAGACCGTCCTTCTGCAGAACATCGCGAAGTCCATCACGTCCAATCACCCGGAGTGCTACCTGATCGTGCTGCTGATCGACGAGCGGCCAGAGGAAGTGACGGACATGCAGCGATCCGTTCGGGGAGAAGTGATCTCGTCGACGTTCGATGAGCCGGCGGCCAGGCATGTTCAAGTCGCCGAGATGGTGATCGAAAAGGCGAAGCGTCTCGTCGAACACGGACGTGATGTCGTTATTCTCCTCGACTCCATCACGCGCCTCGGGCGCGCCTACAACACCGTGGTGCCTTCATCCGGCAAGGTGCTCACGGGCGGTGTCGATGCGAACGCCTTGCAGCGTCCGAAGAGGTTCTTCGGTGCGGCCCGGAACATCGAGGAGGGCGGCTCGATGACCATCATCGCGACCGCCTTGATCGATACCGGCTCCCGGATGGACGAGGTCATCTTCGAAGAGTTCAAGGGAACCGGTAACTCTGAGATCATTCTCGACCGGAAGGTGTCCGATAAGCGTGTGTTCCCTGCGATCGACATCACCCGGTCGGGCACTCGAAAGGAAGAGCTTCTGGTTCCTGCCGATGTGTTGAAGAAAATGTACGTGCTTCGTCGGATCCTCAACCCGATGGGGACGGTCGATGCTATCGAGTTCCTGTTGGATAAACTCAGGCAGACGAAGACAAATAGTGATTTCTTCGACTCGATGAATACCTGATCCTGGATCATCAGGTCCGCGCCTGACGAGGGTGGGATCGACCATGACCCTGGAACTCCGTGACACCATCTTTGCGCCGTCGTCAGGCCTTGGGCGCGCAGCGGTTACGGTGGTCCGCCTGAGCGGGCCGCGGGTTCGATTCGTTCTCGAAACTTTAGCGGGCGATTTGCCCGAGCCTCGCAGGTTGAGCCGACGGCTCTTGAGGGAACCTCGATCGGGGCAACCCCTGGACGATGCTTTGGTCGTCTACTTCCCGGGTCCTGGGAGCTTCACCGGCGAGGACTGTGGCGAACTGCAAATCCACGGAAGCTCTGCCGTTCGCGCCGCCGTGTTGCGGGTCTTGGCCACTTTCCCGGGCTGTCGTCTGGCCAAAGCAGGAGAGTTCACGCGAAGAGCGTTCGAGAATGGAAAACTCGATCTTTCGGCAGTGGAGGGTTTGGCTGATCTCATCGATTCGGAAACGGAAGCGCAACGACGTCAAGCGCTGAGGCAGCTCGAGGGGCACTTGGGCGACGCGGTACGTCGGTGGATGGACGCTCTGATTCGAGCGATGGCGCTCTGTGAAGCGTTGATCGATTTCTCGGATGAGGGAGACGTAGACGGTCGCAGCCTGATCGAGATCCGCGATATTCTTTCCAGAGTTGGCGGTGAAATTGAACAGGAACTGAAGTCAGCTCGCCGGGGTGAACGCGTTCGAGACGGGTTTAGGGTCGCCATCACAGGTCCTGTGAATGCGGGGAAGTCGACACTCCTGAACGCGCTCGCTCGTCGGGATGTCGCGATTGTGTCCGATGTGCCGGGAACGACGCGGGATGCAGTCGAGGTGAGGCTCGACCTTCACGGACTGCCGGTTCTCTTGATCGACACCGCCGGGTTTCGCGAGACGCAGGATCCAGTCGAAAAGATCGGCATCGCCAGGGCAAAGGCGATCGCGGACGACGCTGATCTCGTTGTTCACGTCTCTCCGGCCAATCTCCCTGTGTCACCTCGTGACGGCATTCGAGTTGGGACGAAGGGCGACCTGTTTGGTGACCTCGATCCTGCGCCCTTTGATGCCGTCGTGTCGGCGAGGATGGGAGATGGGCTCGAAGGTTTACTCGATCTCATATACGACCGACTGGTGAGCCAGGTTGGGGCTTCGGACGGGCTGGTGACCCGCCAGCGTCATCGTGTGGCGCTCCAGGAAAGCTGGTCCGCTCTGACGCGCTGCGAGCCGCAACTCAAGGAAGAGACCCTTGAGTTGGCTGCAGAAGACCTTCGTCTGGCGTTGAGGCACTTGGGCGAAGTGGTTGGCAGCGTGGGGGTAGAACATATCCTCGATCAGATTTTCTCGTCATTCTGCATTGGGAAGTAGACGTTTCACGTGAAACGCACCCGAAACGATCCTTGGGTCGTTGACGGTTCCAATAACTCGCGGTAGCCAGACCCCATGGCCAGCATCAACTTCTCAACATGTTTCGCCGATGTTGTTGTCATCGGCGGAGGGCACGCTGGTGCCGAGGCTGCGGCTGCGGCTGCGAGGCTTGGCGCATCTGTCACGCTCGTGACGCATCGGGCCGACCGGATCGGCGCAATGTCCTGTAATCCGGCCATCGGGGGTCTTGGAAAGGGCCACTTGGTTCGTGAGATCGATGCTCTTGACGGCGTGATGGGACGTGCCGCTGACTCTGCTGGAATTCAGTTTCGTCTTCTCAATCGCCGTAAGGGTCCAGCTGTCCGCGGACCCCGCACTCAGGCGGATCGAAAACTCTATGCCGCGGCGGTTCAAGGGCTTCTCGGAAAAGAATCTGGGCTGACGATCATTGAAGGAGAAGTGTCCGATCTGTCGATCGCCAATGGCGCCCTGCAGGGCGTAGTCTTGGCCGACGGCCGGATAGTCAAATGCGGTTCCGTTGTCATGACGACCGGGACCTTCCTCCAAGGGTTGATCCATATTGGAGAGGTCAAGATTCCCGCCGGCCGTATCGGGGAGGCGCCGTCCATAGGTCTGTCGGCGACGCTGGCGCGCCTGGGATTCGGGATCGCACGGTTAAAAACAGGAACGCCCCCACGTCTCGACGGGCGGACTATCGATTGGAGCGCGGTGGATCTACAGTCGGCCGATGAAGATCCGACGCCATTCTCAACGTCTACCTCCAGAATCACGGCGCCCCAGATCGAATGCGGGATCACCCGCACTACGCCATCAGTCCATGACTTGATCAGGCAGAATCTCCATCGGGCTCCCATGTACTCCGGCGACATCGAGAGCCGAGGTCCCCGTTATTGCCCATCTATCGAGGATAAGGTTGTCCGGTTCGGAGACAGGGATGGTCATCAGATCTTCCTCGAACCTGAGGGTCTCGACGACACAACGATCTATCCCAACGGTATTTCGACGTCCCTGCCCGAAGATATTCAGAGAGAACTGCTGACCTATATCCCAGGACTGTCCCGTGTTCGAATGCTGCAGCCGGGCTATGCCGTTGAGTATGACTTTGTCGATCCTCGGCAATTGACCGCAACCCTGGAGACCAAATTGCTGCCTGGCCTCTTCCTAGCGGGTCAGATCAACGGGACGACGGGGTACGAGGAAGCAGCCGCTCAGGGAATTGTGGCTGGGATCAATGCGGCACGCAGGGCTTCGGGGCAAAATGGTGTCGTTCTGGACCGATCTCGGTCGTATATCGGCGTTATGATCGACGATTTGGTGACGCGTGGCGTCACCGAGCCCTACCGCATGTTCACGTCGCGATCCGAGTACAGGTTGAGCTTGCGGACTGACAACGCCGAAGATCGTCTCACCGAGCTCGGACACAACTGGGGGGTCGTGGGCAGAGAGAAGTTCTCTGCTTTCACGGTCCTTCGTGCGAGGATCGACGACGTACGCTCTTCGCTGGAGGCTCTTTCCGTGACTCCGTCGGAGGCCGCCGGCCGTAAGTTGCGTCTGAATCAGGACGGGATACGGCGGAGTGCCTATCAGCTGTTGTCCTATCCAAACCTCGGGTGGAGCGATCTCGAAGCGGTATGGCCAGAGTTGTCGCGCGTTGAACCTTCGATTCGGGAGCGAATTGAAGTTGACTCCACCTATGCGGTCTATCTGGAACGACAGGCTCGAGACCTTGCAACGTTCCAGGACGATGAGAGCTTGAAGATCGATCAAGCTATCGACTTCAAGACTTTGCCGGGGTTGTCTCGGGAATTGGGTGAGAAGCTTGCGCTAGTCAGACCTCGTACCTTGGGACAGGCGGCCCGCATGGAGGGCATGACGCCAGCGGCCATTACTCTGCTTGCTGCGCATTCCAAGAGGTCGGGACGAGATCGATTCGTACCCGGTTCGGAAGTCTGTGAATGACACGAAATGATGTGATCGCCATGTTCGACGTTTCACGTGAAACGGCGGATAAGCTCGATTTCTATGCTTCCGAATTGTTGCGCTGGCAGTCGGTCAAGAATCTTATCGGTTCATCGACGCTGGACGATCTGTGGCAGCGACATATCGCCGACTCCCTGCAGCTCGTTGATCTCGCACCTGATGCCTTGTTCTGGCTCGATCTCGGCAGCGGAGCAGGATTGCCTGGCTTGATCGTTGCTATTCGTGCCGAAGCCATAGGCTGCCATGTGACACTCGTCGAAGCGAACTCACGGAAGTGTTCTTTTCTGAGGGAGACCGCGAGGAAACTCTCTCTCCCGGTCACGGTTTGCCACGGACGCATCGAGAAGGTCGTTCCTCAGTTGACGCATCGCTTCGACGTGGTGACCGCTCGCGCCTTGGCCCCACTCTCCCAACTGCTCGACTGGAGCTATCCCCTGTTGAAAACCGGGACCCTTGGTCTCTTTCCGAAGGGGGCGGATTGCTCGCTGGAATTGACGGAGTCCAGTAAATCCTGGAGATTCGATCTAGAGGTCGTGCCTAGCCGAACTGATTCACGGGGGCGCATTCTTAAGATCACCTCGGTGTCGAAGGTGTCATCTTCATGATGGATGTTCAACAAGGTCTCACCCCCCCAGGCCACCGTGGTCGGCCCAGGGTACTCGCGCTCGCCAACCAGAAAGGGGGCGTGGGTAAGACGACAACGGCAATCAATCTTGGAACGGCACTCGCGGCAATTGGTGAAAAGGTCCTCGTCCTTGACCTTGATCCGCAGGGAAACGCGTCTACCGGTTTGGGCATCGACCGGAAGCTCCGTCGGGTTTCGACCTATGATGTGTTGACTGGCGAGGCGGAGCTTCGAAAGGCTGTCATTGAGACGGCTGTACCTCGACTTCATGTGGCGCCGTCCACGCTGGATCTCTTGGGAGTTGAATTGGAGATCGCCAACGAGCGAAATCGCGCCCACCGTCTTCGTCTCGCAATCGATGGCCTGGCGGTCTCCGACGCTCTCCGGGACGACCCTTTCACCTACATTCTCATCGACTGCCCTCCGTCACTGAACCTCTTGACGATCAACGCCTTGGCGGCCGCGGACGCCGTCGTGGTTCCGCTCCAGTGCGAGTTCTTCGCTCTTGAGGGCTTGAGTCAGCTTTTGAAGACTGTCGAACAGGTGAGAATGAACCTGAATGCCCGCTTATCGATACATGGCATCGTTTTGACGATGTTCGACCCCCGAAACAATCTCTCGGGGCAAGTCGTTGCGGATGTGAGACAATTCATGGGGGCGAAAGTCTATGAGACGATGATCCCGCGGAATGTGCGGGTATCGGAGGCCCCATCCTATGGAAAGCCAGTGCTCCTGTACGACCTGAAGTGTACGGGCTCCCAGGCATATCTGAAACTTGCGTCGGAAGTGATTCAGCGCGAGCGCGCGCTCCGGTCGGCAGCGTGAGGCAGGAGGCCGGAATGGTAGAGGAAGCTGGACGTGCTCGACTCGGTCGTGGACTCGCGGCCCTGATCGGTGAGGTCGGGGACGAGATGGCGGTGATGGAGCGCGCTCGCGGGCAACGCCGCGCGGCTATCGAGCTTCTGAGGCCCAACCCAAGGAACCCCCGGAAGACCTTTCCGGACACGGAGCTCGACGAACTCGCCGCGTCGATCCGTCAGCGGGGAATTCTTCAGCCGATCGTGGTTCGATCTCTCACCGATCTTCCCGATGCATTCGAGATTGTGGCGGGTGAGCGGCGTTGGCGCGCGGCGCAACGAGCCGGACTACACGAGGTGCCGATCGTGGTCGTTGAGGCCGACGATCGGACGTCGCTCGAATTCGCCATTCTGGAGAACGTCCAGCGAACCGATCTCAACGCCCTCGAGGAAGCATCGGGCTACGAGCGGCTCATGAGCGAGTTCGGCTATAGCCAGGCGGATCTCGGCGGCATCATCGGGAAGAGCCGCAGCCACATTGCGAACACCCTCCGTCTTCTCAATCTTTCACCGTCGATCCAGGGTTATCTCGCCGAAGGGCGGCTGTCGGCGGGACATGCTCGCGCTCTGCTCGCCGTCCAAGATCCTGAGGGTGTAGCCCAGCGGATCATGAGAGATGGTCTCACCGTCAGGGATGTGGAACAGATCGCGCAGGCCGACAACGAAGGTGATGCATCCCGGGGCGGGCGGCCGCGTCGCGCTTCAAGCGAGAAGGATGCGGATACCCGGGCGTTGGAGAGAGCGCTTGGCGAGGTCCTCGGGCTGACAGTGTCGATCGCGCACAAGGCTGATGGTGGCGAGCTTCGGATTCGCTATGGAAATCTGGACCAGTTGGACGCTCTCTGTCGACGGCTGAAGGCGTCCGGGATCGCCTAACCCGCTGCCGTTCTCCGAGCGGCGCTGGCTATCTGGAGGATCGCCCTGGACGTGATTGCTTGGGCTATCTCGGGTTTTTGGCGCGTCTGGAGCAAGACAGTATCCAGGCGCTCGATGGCCTGAATGATACGTTGTCCCGTCCAAAGACGGAGCGCTTTCGTCGCCGCGGGCTTCCGACGGAAGTACAGTCCCCGCCAGTTCTCGACGGCGACTTCGATTGACTGACCCGCTTCAATGTCGGCTCGAGCGCTAAGCAGCGCCAGCGCGTGGCGGAGCATGGCGCCAACCATGACCGAGGCATGAACACCTTCGGCCTGGAGGCGTCGTGTGGCCATGTCAGTCTGCTTCGAGTCGCCGGTGAATGCCGCGTCGACGACTTCATCGAGGGCGAGAGCGGACACATCGCTCAAGACGGCGTCGACATCGTCTTGTGTGATCTCGTGGGTTCCAGCAGCGTAGACAAAGAGTTTGTCGAGTTCGGCCCGCGATGCAAGGCGGTCGCCTCCGAGCAGCGACACCAATGTGCTCTTGACCTCCTTGGCCATGGCCAAGCCGGTCTGTTTGAGGCGCTCGTCGATGAGGGCGGAAACCGTTCGATCATCATCTGCGTAACAGGGAACGGCGGCTGCTCTCGGCGACCGTTCGGCCAGAGTTCGCAGCGGTGACGATTTCGAGAGGTCGCCGGCCTCGATGACAATGGATGCGGCGACTTCGGGTGATGTCAGAACCGGCTCAACGGCGGAAGCGATGTTTTTCGACGTCGGTCGAACCCATATCGATCTCCGGCCTCCAAAAAGTCCCAACGTCGATGCTTCGTCTATCAGCCGCGCGGGATCACCTGCGAGAGTCTCACCGTCGATCTTGGTCAGCTGGAACGGATCATTCGGATCGTCAACCCCTGCTTCAGCGAGCGCACGGGATCGCTCGGCGACCAGCCCGGTGTCCGGGCCATACACGAGGATGACGGCATACCGATTTTCTCTTCGCCGCAGTAGCCCTTCGAAGTCAGCGGGTTTGATCGCGACCACGGTCAGTTCGATTGCTGCAGAGCCGCTGCCAACCGAATCTTCAACTGCTCGGAGAGGTTACGGGCCAGTCTGATCTCTGCGTCGCGCGACGCGCGAACTGTGGTAAAGCGCTGAATGTTTCTATCGTAGCTCGTGGATGCCGTGGCCTTCCCGGATGCGATCGTGCGGCGCGGCTCCTCAATTGTGGACAGTGTGTAAGTCGCATCGCCAAACAGGATAGCGCTATCGGCCCGACCCGTGGCGGTGTCGACCGTGGCGGAGGTCAGTCGTTGAGTGGTCTGGATCGACAAGACATACCGCTTGTCCTTCGGAGACCCCGAACCGTCCAGCGCGAAGGCGAGTTCGTTCTTCAAGAACGAACCCATCCGTTCTTGACCCACGCTGGTGCGAATCGGATCGATCTTGATCGCAGCCATCACGTCGTCGAGCCGTTGACCGGAGGCCGTCGGTCCATAGAGGGGCCGAAGGCAACCAGCTGTCATCAGTCCAGTACAGGCGATGACAATGAGACGCGGCGCAAGCCGCCGGGCAAAATCAAGCGACGACATTCACGATCCTCTGAGGAACCACGATGACTTTCTTCACAGAGCGGCCTTCAATCGCTCGAACCACGGGGTCAAGAGCCAGAACGGCCGCCTCGATGGTGGCCTGATCAGCCTCGCGGGAGATGACGACATCCGCCCGCTTCTTTCCATTAACCTGCACCGGAAGGCTTATCATGTCTTCAACAAGAAGGGTGCGATCCACGACTGGCCAGGGGCTCTCGGCCGCGAGTCCCGAGGCGCCGAGGTGAGCCCAGCATTCTTCCGCGAGATGGGGCATCATGGGATTGAGAAGTTGAACGAAGACCAGGCTCGCCTCTGACAGCGCGTCGTGTGCCGTGGCCCCTGACTTCTTGAGGTCGAGAATCGCGCTTTGAAGTACGTTGGAGAGTTCGTACACGTGCGCGACGCAGCGATTGAATCGGAGGCGTTCCACATCCTCCTCGACGGCGGCAAGCGCCTTGTGAGCGGCTTTGCGCAAGGACAGCGCGAGTTCCGCGTGATGAGGTCCCGCCGAGCCCTTAAGTTGCGCGATGTCCTGGACCAGCCGCCACACGCGCTGAACGAACCGGTAGGCGCCTTGGACGCCCTCCTCCGTCCAGATGACGTCACGTTCTGGTGGCGAGTCGGACAACATGAACCAGCGTGCCGTATCCGCGCCGAAAGACGCGATGATGTCGTCCGGATCGACGGTGTTCTTCTTGGACTTGGACATTTTCTCGATCGAACCGATTTCGATCGGGATGCCCGTTTTCACGTGAAACGCGCGTCGGTCTCCGCCTTGGCCTTCGATTCGAACGTCAGCGGGGGCGACCCATTCTCCATCCAAAGTGCGGTACGTCTCGTGAACGACCATCCCTTGAGTGAAGAGGCCCCCGAAAGGCTCGCCGTCTCGTACCGAAGCATGACCCGTCGCGTTCATCGCGCGCATGAAGAAGCGGGAATAGAGCAGATGAAGGATCGCATGCTCCACGCCACCGATATACTGATCCACGGGTAGCCACCCATCGACCGCGGACAGCTCTGTAGGCGCATCGGCCTTTTGAGGATCAGTGAACCGCGCGAAGTACCAGGAAGAATCGACGAAGGTATCCATGGTGTCCGTTTCGCGCCGTGCCGGTCCGCCGCAGGACGGGCAAGAGACTGAACGCCAGGTGGGGTGTCGATCCAAGGGATTTCCAGGCAACTCGAAAGAAACGTCTTCAGGAAGCCGGACAGGAAGATCGGCTGCGGGAACGGGCACCACCCCGCACGACTCGCAGTGGATGATCGGTATCGGGCAGCCCCAATAGCGTTGGCGTGAGATTCCCCAGTCGCGAAGCCGGAAGTTCACCTTGCGCTCCGCGACAGGGCGACTTCCTTTATTGTCGCCAGTTAGCCGCCGAGCGACTTCTTCCTTGGCTTCATCGACGCTCATTCCGTCGAGAAAACGGGAGTTGATCAGCCGCCCGTCGCCGTCGAAGGCCGTATCGGTGATGATGAAGCTCGACGGATCCACACCGGGCGGGCAAACGACCGGTGTATTGCCCAGTCCATAGGTGTTGACGAAATCGAGGTCTCTCTGGTCGTGGGCAGGGCAGCCGAAGATC
>LFEF01032675.1_pt1 | contig 16773 bp, 20 predicted proteins | sample 619371 | NCBI WGS metagenome assembly LFEF01 (sample SAMN03014291, study PRJNA259931) | freshwater metagenome | biome: lake; feature: waterbloom | place: China: Taihu Lake | collected 2006-08 | depth 0 m m
TTGATAAAAATAAATTTATTTTCAAATTTTCATTGTGACTTTAAAAATAATGAACAAAAAAGCAGTTACATTTGATTAACATTTTCCAATCAAAAAATTCCCTAACTTTGTAACACAACCCAAAAGCGATGACAACAATCACCATCAAAATAAACGAGCGGACAAAAGCGGGCAAAACGTTAAAGAATTTGATTGACATCTTTGCAGAAGAACTCAAAGTGGTTGAAATTGTTTCTGTAAACAAGGATAAAAAGCAAGTGTAACGGTGGAATAGTTTTGCGTAAACCTGACAGGTTTTTGAAACCTGTCAGGTTTAACAGATAAAACCGTTAAAATTTTTTCAAAAAATAAAATACTGTATTAGAAGTTTTTTTTATTTTAGCATAATAATTTAAAAGCCATTCAGATATGTTTCAACCATTAAAACATGGTAAATACTACCATTTATACAACAGAGGAATTAACAGCGATATTCTCTTCAAAGAAAAGTCCAACTACCAACATTTTCTAAATCTTTACGACGAACACATTAATCCAATTGCAGAAACCTTTGCTTGGTGTTTAATGAAAAATCACTTTCATTTTTTAGTACGAATTAAAGAAGTTGAAGAGATAACTTCTGCTAAGAAAGTGTTGCCTTCACAAACTTTTTCAAATTTATTTAATGCCTACACCAAAGCTTATAACAAATGGCATAATCGTCATGGTTCTTTGTTTGAAAGACCTTTTAGGAGAAAGCAAATCGATTATGATAACTATTTTCAAAATGTAATAATATACATCCATAATAATCCTGTTCACCACAGAATATGTGAGCATCCGTTAGAATACCCTTGGAGTTCATACTTATCTTGTGTTTCAGACAAGCCAACAAAACTGCAAAGAGAAAAAGTAATGGAACTATTCAATGGTTTAGAAAATTTTAAAAGTATTCATACGGAAAAAGTGGATTGTTTTGCTATTGAATCATTTTTAGGGATTTAAACCTGACAGGTTTTTGAAACCTGTCAGGTTTAAAGACATTTCATATATTTACAACAAAAATGCTCACCCTCTCCTTCACCCCATTCCCAATCCTAGAATCCAATCGTTTGTTGTTACGAGCGGTCACAGTTGATGATGTCAACGAAGTAATGGCACTTCGTGGCAATCCGGAAACGATGAAGTTTATTCCAAGACCGTTAGTCACCTCACCCGAAATGGCATTGGAACACATTGCGATGATTACCGACAAAATTGAAAATAATACCGGAATTAATTGGGCCATTACGTTAAAAGGAAATCCGAAATTGTTGGGTGTGATCGGTCATTATCGCATTCAACCTGAAAATTACCGCTCAGAAATTGGGTATATGTTGTTACCGGAATATCAAAACCAAGGAATTACAAGTGAAGCCATCAATATCGTTCTGGAGTATGGTTTTAAGGTATTAAATTTCCATTCTGTGGAAGCAGTGGTTGATCCTGAAAATTATGTTTCCGCTATAGTCTTAGAAAAAAACGGATTTGTGAAAGAAGCTCATTTTTTAGAAAATGAATATTGGGATGGAAAATTTTGGGATTCGGTGGTTTTTTCAATTTTGAAACGAAATTTTGTAAAGAAAAATTACTAAATTTAACCATATAAGGCATATAAGTTAAGTCACTTTAAAACTTATATGACTTATATGGTAAAAAAATAAAATCCATGTTAAAACTTCCCAACACACCGATCAGTATTTTCACCGTCATGTCTAAAATGGCGACCGATTATCAAGCGATAAATCTCTCACAAGGTTTCCCGAATTTCCCGATTGATGTGCGAATGACAGAAATTGTAGCTCGATTGGCCAAAACCGACATTCATCAATATGCTCCGATGGCCGGTTATCCGCCGCTATTGGAAAAAATTGCTCAATTGACGTTGGATCATTATCAGCGAAAAGTGAATCCATCAACCGAAATTTTAATCACCGCCGGAGCAACCGAGGCGATTTTTGCTGCCATTCAAGCTTTTGTGCAACCGCAAGACGAAGTCATCATTCTCGACCCAAGTTATGATTGTTATGAAATGCCAATCATTTTGAGTAATGCCAAACCCATTCGGATTGTTTTAAAAGAAGATTATTCTCCCGATTTTGAAGCTATTAGTCAGCATTTATCAACGAAAACTCGGATGTTGATTTTGAATAATCCACACAATCCTTCGGGAAAAATTTGGACAGAAAATGATTTTATTCAACTCGAAAAAATCATCGAAAAGTACCCCAATCTATTGATTTTATCAGACGAAGTATATGAATTCATTACGTTTGAAAACAAACATATTTCCATTAATACAAGAGAAAAATTAAAAGACAGAAGTTTGATTGTTTCTTCCTTTGGGAAAACACTTCACTTAACCGGATGGAAAATAGGCTACTTAATCGCTCCTGAAAATCTTTTGAAAGAAGTCAAAAAAGTACATCAATACTTAGTATTCAGTGTAAATAGTTTGGCTCAAGCTTCGATTAATGAATACTTGACTGTTTTTGATGTGAATGAAGTGGCTCAACTTTATCTTCAAAAAAGAAACTTCTTTCAAAACCTTCTAAAAGAAACCGCTTTTGATTTATTGCCGTGCGAAGGAACGTATTTTCAAACTGCGTCTTATCAACAAATTTCCGATGAAAATGATTTAGATTTCACGAAACGTTTAGTCACCGAATTTGGTGTTTCAACCATTCCGCTTTCAGTTTTTTATGGTGATAATGTAGACTTAAAACGCATTCGTTTTTGTTTTGCTAAAGATGATGAACTATTGATGAAAGCGGCTGAACGATTGATTAAAATCAAGCAGCAAACAATATAACAAAATTGTTAGTTACAATTTTGTTAGTTACAATTTTGTTAGTTATTTAAAAAATCGTACTTTTGTTATTCAATTCATTAAAAATGAACTTACCATTCAAATACGGAAAAATAATTGATGATGATTTTTTTGTCAACAGGTCAAGTGAAATAGATTTTTTAAAAAGAAACATTAAATCAAAAATTAATCTTATACTTATCTCACCCAGACGCTGGGGTAAGTCGTCATTGGTTTCAAAAATTGCCCGAAGCATGGCAAAAGACGAAAAAAAAATCAAATTTTGCTTTATCGATTTATACAACGTTAGAAATGAGGAGGAATTTTACAACTATTTTGCGACTGAAATTTTAAAAGCAAGTTATTCAAAATGGGATGAGCGAGTTGAAAACGCAAAATTATTTTTCAAGCAAATCATACCAAAATTTAGTTTTGGTTTAGACCCTAATCAAGAGTTTTCAATATCATTTGACTGGGATAACATCTCAAAAAATCAACAAGAAATTTTAGATTTACCGGAAGTTGTTTCTAAAGCCAAAAACATTCAACTTGTTATTTGTTTGGATGAATTTCAAAACCTGTCGTTTTTTGATGACCCGTTAAGTTTTCAGAAAAAAGCCAGAGCAACATGGCAAAAACATCAAAATTGCAGTTATGTGTTGTATGGTAGTAAACGGCACATGATGGCAGAACTTTTTGAAAACAAGTCGATGCCGTTTTACAAATTTGGTGAGGTAATTTTACTTTCAAAAATTGAAACACATCATTGGCAAGAATACATTATCGAAAAATTCAAATCCACCAAAAAAAATATTTCCAAAGAATTAGCAGAATTTTTGACTCAAAAAGTGGAAAATCATTCGTATTTTGTGCAACAATTAGCAAATGCGGTTTGGTTAGAAGTTAACAAAGCATGTTCGAAAGAGGATATTGAAAACGGATTAGATAAACTACTGCTTCAATATGAACTGTTTTTTAACAGAGAAGTTGATGGACTATCAAACTTACAACTCAATCTTTTGAAAGCTTTGGCAGCAGATGAAAAAGAATTGAGTAGTAAAAAAACAATAAAAAAATATAATTTAAGTTCTTCAGCAAGCGTTAACCGCTCAAAAGAAGCACTCATTCAAAAAGAAATTATTGACGTTTTTGAAAAAAAAATTGAATTTATTGACCCCATATTTAAAATTTGGATTAACAACACTTATAATAAAAGACTATGAATTTTTCAGCAAAAATGCTTCGCGATAATGCCTTGGAAGGCAAAGTAATTGTGGTAACAGGTGGCGGTAGCGGACTCGGAAAAGCAATGACCAAATACTTTTTAGAATTGGGTGCAAAAGTTGCCATTACTTCTAGAGATTTAGATAAATTAAAAACCACTGCTGCTGAATTAGAAAAAGAAACGAGCGGAACTTGTTTACCGTTGCAATGTGATGTTCGTCACTATGAACAAGTGGAAGCCATGCGTGATGAAGTGATTAAAACCTTTGGAAAAGTAGATGTTTTATTGAACAATGCAGCCGGAAATTTCATCTCTCCTACCGAACGATTATCCGCCAATGCGTTTGATACGATTATCGATATTGTTTTAAAAGGAACCAAAAACTGCACCTTAGCTTTTGGAAAACATTGGATTGATTCCAAGCAAGAAAGTGCTGTAATTTTAAATATTGTCACAACGTATGCTTGGACCGGTTCAGGCTATGTTGTGCCTAGTGCTACTGCAAAAGCCGGCGTTTTGGCGATGACCAGAAGTTTGGCCGTTGAATGGGCAAAGTATGGTATTCGTAGTAATGCCATTGCTCCGGGACCATTTCCAACCAAAGGAGCTTGGGATAGATTGTTGCCGGGTGATTTAGCCGAAAAATTTGACATGGCTAAAAAAGTGCCTCTAAAACGCGTGGGCGACCATCAGGAATTAGCCAATTTGGCTGCTTATTTGGTTTCAGATTTTTCAGCCTACATCAATGGAGATGTGATCACGATTGATGGCGGAGAATGGTTAAAAGGAGCAGGACAATTCAATTTGTTGGAAGAAATTCCGGAACAAATGTGGGATATGTTAGAAGCCATGATAAAGGCGAAAAAAAGCAAGTAAAACATTTGCCTTACCCTAAATTATTGTGTGTAAAACAATTAACATTTGTTAACAACTTGAACTTGAAAAACCCGTAAATAATCGTAATTTTACGGCTCAAATTTAATCGAATCAATGGGCAAAATTATTGCAATAGCGAATCAAAAAGGAGGCGTTGGTAAAACTACTACTACAGTGAATTTAGCCGCCTCATTAGGTGTTTTAGAAAAAAAAGTATTACTAATTGATGCTGACCCGCAAGCAAATGCCAGTTCAGGGTTAGGAATTGATGTGGATACGGTTTCTATTGGCTCCTATCAAGTATTGGAACACAGCAATACGCCTAAGGAAGCTGTTGTAAAATGTTCGGCTCCCAACGTAGACGTTATTCCGGCTCATATTGATTTGGTGGCCATTGAAATTGAATTGGTTGACAAAGAAAATCGCGAGTACATGCTCAAAGAAGCATTGGCATCAATTAAAGATGACTATGATTATATTTTGATTGATTGTGCTCCTTCTTTGGGATTATTAACGTTAAATGCATTAACTGCCGCGGATAGTGTGGTGATTCCGATTCAATGTGAATATTTTGCCTTAGAAGGTTTAGGAAAATTATTAAATACTATAAAAAGTGTTCAAAAATTACACAATCCGGATTTGGATATTGAAGGATTATTGTTAACGATGTACGATTCCCGTTTGCGTTTATCGAACCAAGTGGTTGAAGAAGTTCAGAAACATTTTAATGATATGGTTTTTTCAACCATCATTCAACGAAATGTGAAATTAAGTGAAGCTCCAAGTTTTGGCGAAAGCATCATTAATTTTGACGCTACCAGCAAAGGTGCCAACAATTATTTGAATTTAGCAGAAGAAATTATCAAAAAAAACAGCTAGGATTTTATGACACAAGCCACAAAAAAACAAGCCTTAGGTAGAGGATTATCGGCTTTATTGAAAGACCCCGAAAACGACATCAAATCGGTAAATGATAAAAATGCTGACAAAGTGGTTGGAAATATTATTGAGCTTGAGATTGAGGCCATTGAAATAAATCCATTTCAACCAAGAAGTAATTTTAATGAAGAAACTCTTCAAGAATTGGCTTCATCGATCAAAGAATTGGGTGTCATTCAACCTATTACCGTTAGAAAATTAGAATTCAACAAATACCAGTTAATATCGGGTGAACGAAGACTCCGTGCTTCTAAAATGGCCGGTTTAACTGTTATTCCATCATATATCAGAATTGCCAACGATAACGAGTCGCTAGTGATGGCTTTGGTGGAAAACATCCAACGCCATGATTTAGATCCGATTGAAATTGCACTATCCTATCAACGTTTAATTGATGAAATTCAGTTAACACAAGAACAAATGAGTGAAAAAGTAGGAAAAAAACGTTCTACCATTGCCAATTACCTTCGTTTACTGAAATTAGACCCAATAATTCAGACCGGCATTCGGGATGGATTTATTTCAATGGGACATGGTCGAGCCTTAATTAACATTGAAGACGAAGATGCTCAATCCGATATTTATCATAAAATCATCAGTCAAAATCTTTCTGTTCGCGATACCGAAACCTTGGTAAAAAATTATCAGGAAGGCTTAAAACCAAAAACCGGAAAAACTACTAAATCTGCTTCTGCTTTTGTAATTGCTGACGCGGATAAAAAAGAAATCGGAACGGTTTTAGGTGCAAAAGTGGATGTAAAAGTGGATGCCAACGGCAAAGGAAAAATTACCATCCCATTTAAATCTGAAGCTGATTTTCAACGCATTATTGCTTTAATCAAAGGATAGTGTTGAAGGTTAAACAAATAGCAATGATTGTATTTCTTTTATTAGGAATGCATTCCACCTATTCTCAAATTCAAATTGAAGAATTTAAAAGCAAATCCGATTCCATTCAATACAAACCAATCGATCCGCTTGCACCTTCAAAAGCAGCTTTTTACTCCGCTGTTCTTCCGGGTTTAGGTCAGGCGTATAACAAAAAATATTGGAAAATTCCAATTGTTTATGGAGGAATGGCTATTGGGTATTATTTCTACAACCAAAACAATAAAAATTATAAAGAATTTAGAAATATTTACAAAAGAAGATTAGAAGGTTTTACAAATGATAAATATTTTGGTATTTATTCTGATAATGTATTGATTAATGCTCAACGAGTTTATCAACGTAATCGTGATATTTCGTTGGTTGTAATGTTGGGATTTTATGTGTTAAATATTATTGATGCCAATGTTGATGCACATTTATTACAATTCAATGTAAATGATAATTTATCAGTTCGTCCTGATATTTATCAAAACGAAATCGACAACAAACATAATGTTGGCATCGTATTAAATTTTAAATTCTAATGAAAATTGCACTGCTCGGATATGGAAAAATGGGTAAAGTAATTGAAAAAATTGCTTTAGAAAGAGGTCATGAAATTGTACTGAAAAAAGACAGTCAAGATTCATTTGATGGCTTGAATAATGCAGATGTTGCCATTGATTTTAGTATTCCTGATGCTGCGGTGCAAAACATTACCGCCTGTCTGGAAAATAATACTCCGATAGTTTCCGGTACAACAGGTTGGCTACATGATTATCATAAAATGGTTAATCTTTGCAAAGAAAAAAATGGAGCTTTTATTTATGGTTCAAACTTTAGTTTAGGGGTAAATTTATTTTTTGAGGTAAATGATTATTTGGCTAAAATGATGGCTAAATTTTCGCAATATGATGTTTCTATGGAAGAAATTCATCACACTCAAAAATTAGATAAACCAAGTGGTACTGCTATTTCGCTAGCAAATGCAATCATCAATCATACGTCAAAAAACAGTTGGAGTATTGAAAATCCAACACCGGATGATGTTTTTATTGATGTAAAACGAATTGATGCAGTTCCGGGAACTCATAGTATTTTTTATCAATCTGTTGTTGACACAATTGAAATCAAACATATTGCTCATAATCGAGATGGGTTTGCACTCGGTGCTTTGATTGCAGCTGAATGGATTATTGGTAAAAAAGGGGTCTTTACCATGAAAGATGTTTTGGATTTAAAATAAACCTTTTTAGCGTAACATTAAACCTTTTTTAGGTACTAATTGCTAGTTAAATGTAATAATTATCAAATTAAAAATATTCAAATATGACTTTATATCAATGGTTTATTCTCTTTTTGGCTGTTCAAATTATCCACTATTTAGGTACATGGAAATTATATAAAGCAGCGGGAAGAAAATCATGGGAAGCCGCAATACCGGTCTATAATGCAATAGTTTTGATGAAAATCATCAATCGCCCATGGTGGTGGACATTCTTGCTTTTTATTCCTATTGTCAATTTAATCATGTTTCCGGTAATTTGGGTGGAAACCATGAGAAGTTTTGGTAAAAATTCAACCTTTGATACATTTTTAGCCATTATTACTTTTGGCTTTATCATCTACTATTTTAATTATTCTCAAGAACTTCACCACATAAAAGATAGAAGTCTTCATCCTAAAAATCCAACGGCTGATTTTATTAGTTCTATTTTGTTTGCTATCGTTGTGGCGACTACAGTACATACTTATGTTATGCAACCCTTTACCATTCCTACTTCTTCGTTAGAAAAATCTTTGCTTATCGGCGATTTTTTATTTGTAAGCAAGTTTCATTATGGTGCCAGAACTCCTACAACAGCAGTTGGTTTGCCAATGGTGCATGACTCTATTCCGCTTACAAAAAACAAATCATATTTAAGTTGGCCTCAATTGCCTTCTTTCCGTTTTCCCGGGATAGAAAATATTGAAAGAAATGATATTGTTGTTTTTAATTGGCCGGTAGATACGGTTTATCAATTTAGAGATCGTTCAGGAAGACGTGTTGATAAACCATTGGATAAAAAATCAAATTACGTTAAAAGATGCCTTGGCATTCCAGGAGATAGTTTAGCGATTAAAAATGGAGTTGTTTATGTAAATGGGAAAGTTCTTCCATTACATGATCGCCAAAAATTGCAACATTTTTATAAAGTTGAATTTAAAGATAATAACCTAGGGGATTTTATCAATACCTATAAACTCACCGAAGTTAGATACTATTATACTATCAATCGAAAATATTGGGATGTTCCGTCCATTAAAAACTATTTAACGAGTGGTAATAGTAATTCAAAGCTTGTTGAAGTTTATAAAGACAGTACTCAAGCTACTGTTGATGGTCAACTGGATGAAGAGGATTTTAAAAAATTAGAAATGGGTGTTTCTACAAAATTTGCTTATTTAAATTTAACGAAGGAACTAGCAGAAGAAATAAAAAAAGACAGTAGAGTAGTTTCTCTAAAATATGATATTGCAGAAGGTTCAACTGCTATTTTTCCCCATACAAAGCCAGATTGGAGCAGTGACAACATGGGGCCATTATACATACCTAAAGCTGGTGTAACAGTTGCACTAAATAAAGAAACTCTTCCATTTTATAAAATGATAATTACTGATTATGAAAAAAATAAATTGGAAGTTAATGGCGATGAAATCAGAATAAACGGTAAAGTAGCGAAAGACTATACATTCAAATTAGACTATTATTGGATGATGGGTGATAATCGTCACAACTCAGAAGATAGTCGCTATTGGGGATTTGTTCCTTCTGACCACATTGTTGGAAAACCTGTATTTATTTGGTTAAGCCTAGATCAAAATGTTCCTTGGAGTAAAGCTTTAGATAAAATCAGATGGGAAAGAATGTTTACAACTGTAGGTGGAAATGGAGAACCGGTATCCTATTTCATTTATTTTGTAATTGTTTTAATTGGATGGAATGGTTATAGTTATTACCGCAAACGCAAGAAAAAACAAAGTGCATAATTGGTTATGAAAACCCTTTTACATCCCACTTACTTTCCGTCAATTAGTCAATATGCTGCTATAGTCCAAGCGGAAGGTTTGATGTTTGAAAGGGAAGACAATTTTCAAAAACAAACCAATCGGAACAGAATGTATATTTACAGTCCAAATGGAATTCAATTGTTGAATATTCCGATAAAACATTCCAAAACCGCTCATCAAAAATACAAAGACATCAAAATTGAACCTGCATTTAATTGGCAAAAACAACATTTTAAATCCTTAGAAGCCGCATATCGCACTTCACCATTTTTTGAATATTTTGAAGATGATATTGCTCCTATTTTTGAAAAGCAACATACCTTTCTATTTGACTTGAATATTCAGCTTTTCGAAATTTTAAATCAATGTTTGGGTATTTCTATTCAACCGGAATTCACTGCTGAATATTTTCATGAGGTGTCAAAAATGAATGATTTCAGGTATTTGGCAAATGGAAAAAAAGACACAACCATTTGTGAACCATATCAACAGGTTTTTGCTGAAAAACATGGATTCATCAATAATTTAACCATCTTAGATTTATTGTTTAACGAAGGTAGATATGCTTTAGATTATCTTAAAAAACAAATCTTATAGATTATTCTATATCAAAAGCTAACCTTGAAACTATCGGAAAATGGTCTGAATTTTTAAAATTCGGAAAAGATTGAAATTGTTTGACTTTAAACTGTTTGTCTGCAAAAATATAATCGATTCTAGCAGGATAATATTTAAAATTATAGGTCGTACCAAAACCTTTTCCGGCTTCTTCAAAGGCATCATTTAAGTCGCCTTTGATACTTCTATAGACAAATGAAAAAGGACTGTTATTCATATCCCCACAAACAATTATAGGATAATGACAATCTGATTTATGCTTTTTGATGATTTCGGCTTGTTGTTGTTGAAGCTTAAATGAACTACTCATTCGCTTTAGGATACGTTTTGATTGATTTTGTGATACCCCTTGAATGTTTTCATCAATTTCATGCACATCCGGTGTTATTTTGATGGATTGAAGATGAATGCTGTATATCCGAATCGTATCTTTTCCTCTTTTAACATCAGCATAAACTGCATTATTAGTAGAATTTGGAAACGGAATTACACCTTCATTCACAATTGGGTATTTGGAAAAAATAGCTTGTCCTAATTTTGTATTTTGGCCTTCAATAAAAATATATTTATGTTTATATATTCTGAAATCCACCTCATTTCGATTTGAAAATTCTTGAATACACAAAATATCAGGCGTCTGTTCTTTTATAAAATCTGAAATTTGATCACTAACATCCTCTCGTTTAATCCAATCATACAAATTAAACAAACGGACATTATAACTCATCACCACAAAATCGTTTTCTTCTTTGGGTAAGTTTGTTTCCGAAAATTTATAAAATTTTGATACAAACGTAATGCCTAATAATAAAACTACTCCTGAAAGCAACATTTGGCGTTTAAATTGAAGTAACCAATAACCAAAAAATAACAAATTCAAAATAAGCATTAATGGTAAAAAAAGCGTAAAAACAGATAGTAAAGGAAATAGTTTTGGAGCTAAAAAAGGAAGTATATAGGCCGTAAAGGTCAATATCGTGAGTACAATATTGATGTAAAATATTCCTTTATTAAACCAGCCCAACTTTTTCATATAACGAAACTAATTATTATTTCCGGCTTTAAACAAAAACTCTTTTTCTTCTTTGGTTAAACTATCATAACCTGACTTACTGATTTTGTCTAATATATCATCAATCTGCTGTTGTGTTTTATCTTTTGCAACAGGTTTTGGTTTAGAATAGGTTGAATTCTTATGCACTTTCTTGAAAGGAGTCGATTTTCTTTTCTTAAATAAATTAATCAAACCATCTAGAAATGAAGTAAATGATTTAGTAATATCTGTTCCTTTTTTTAGTTGACTACTATACAAATACCCAAACAAAGCACCACCAAGATGTGCGATATGTCCACCCACATTACTAAAAGAAAGGCTAATTAAATCAATAACTAAATAAAATAAAGCGATATGCCAAAGTTTAACCGTTCCTATCAGCAACAAACGAATTTGCATATACGGAGCATAAGTAGTTGTGGCAAAAAGAACAGCCATTATAGCACCTGAAGCACCAATTAATGTTGCATTTTGATTAATTAAGGCAGGAAAAATTAAGTAACTGATAACAAATATTAAGCCCGAAAAAATGGCCCCCATGAGATACAAACTCAACAATTGTTTTTGAGTAAAAAAGGTCAAAAACAAACGTCCTGCAAAATTGAAAATGATTAAATTAAATAGAATATGAAAAATATCCGCATGGAAGAAAGCATAACTCAAAACCGACCATGGTTTCCAAAGTAAATCGGCCGGAGTTGAAGATAAACTGATAAACTGAGTAAAATTAAATTTGATTCCAAATAGAAATAATATACCGGTTAGCACCCACGGAATCGCAAATAAAAATACATTAAGGTAGATTAACTTTTCTGTTACACCACCCATACGGTATTGTTGTTTTATTTCATTTAAAATACTCATCTTTTTTCCAATTACCTTTTACCTATTACCTTACACCCACTCTTAATCCCATCTCCTATCATTAAACTGATTTTTCTTCCAAAACCACATCATCAAAAAACCGGTAACTGCACCTCCAACGTGAGCAAAATGGGCAATGCCACCACCTCCTCCAAATATAGACCCCCCTTGAAGTCCCATGAACAAATCACCCAAAACTAAAACGGGAACAAAATATTTTGCTTTAATTGGTATTGGCAAAAACAACAACATCAATTCCGCATTAGGAAACATAAAAGCAAATGCCACTAATATTCCATACAATGCACCGGAAGCACCAACAGCAGTAGTTTGAAACTCTATCGCAGCTTTCGCAATTATATTATACTGATCTTGATTAGCATTCACTTTTTCAAGAATATCATTCAACTGTCCCGGGATAATTTTATTATTAGTATCAAAATGCTGAAAATGATTTGTCTTTAACAAATAATCAATTTCAGATGTAGTTAAATTTAAATCTGAAACTTTTGCCATCAAAGAATGAATTTCATAATAAGTCATTCCCATGTGCAACAAAGAAGCTCCTAAACCACAAGAAATATAGAAAAATAAGAATTTTTTCCAACCCCAAAAATGTTCTAATGCTGAACCAAACATTATTAAACCAAACATATTAAAGAAAATATGCATCAAATTAGGCATTTTGGCATGCATAAACATGTGTGTGATTGGTTGCCACCATCTAAAACCTTCACTCAATGGATAGTGTAAAGCCAAATAATCGTAGGCAGCAGGTGCAATGGTGTTAGATCCAATATAAAAGATTACATTGATGATTACCAATTGCTTAACGGTTTCAGTCATTCGCATCATATAGCAAATTTTTTATCTATATCATCTACGCTAATGGTGATGAATGTGGGTTTATGAAATGGAGAAACATTTGGTTCTTTACAGGCAAATAAACTGTTGACAATGTTTTCCTGTTCTTTTTCGGTCAAATAGGTTCCTGTTCGAACCGCTAAACTTTTAGCCATTGATTTGGCAATGCTGTCATTTATACTAAAACTGTTTTCAGGAGTATCGCTTTGTAAATCATTCATCAGTTCTTCTAATACAATCGAAACTTCACTCTCCGTAATATGAACGGGAATGCCTGAAATGATTACTTTATCATTTTCTATCAAATCAAAAACAAATCCGGTAGTAACTAAAGATGGTTTCAATTCATTCAACAATTGAATCTCATGCACAGAAAAATACAATTCCAGTGGAAAAAGCAACTGTTGACTTGAAGCCTGTTGAACGGTCATATTTTTTAAATACTGTTCATATAAAATCCGTTGATGAGCCCTTTGTTGGTCAATCACCATCATTCCGGATTTAATAGAACTTACGATATATTTTTTATGAATTTGGTACGTCCTGTTTTGAGATTCTTCCAAATCAACATCATTAAACAATGAACTGGATACCGCCACTTGTTCAAACGAATGCACATCAATTTCTTGCACATCATTTTTTAACCCCACATACAAACTTTCCCAAGCGGGAGATTCTGTCCTTTTTTCTCTGTAGCTCGAACCAGAATATGATTTTGAAGGCTTATCATCAGCAAACGGATTAAAATTAGCATCTACCTGAATCATCGGCATAGAAGCCTCTTTTTCTTGGTATTCATAAGGCGTATCCAAATTGGGATCCCGATCAAAATCCAATACGGGAGCGACATTAAATTGTCCTAAACTATGTTTTACGGTTGAACGCAAAATCGCATATAGCGAATGCTCATCATCAAATTTGATTTCTGTTTTAGTAGGATGAATATTGATATCAATGGTGTTTGGCGGAACATCCAAATAAATAAAATAACCCGGTTGCATGCCGTCTTTTAACAAGCCTTCGTATGCAGCCATCACGGCATGATGCAAATAACCACTTTTAATGAATCGATCATTCACAAAAAAGAATTGTTCGGTTCTGCTTTTCTTAGAAAATTCAGGTTTTGCAATAAAACCTTGTACTTTCACAATTTCTGTTTCTTCAGAAATCGGCACCAATTTTTCATTTGTTTTACCGGCAAACAGGTTTACAATTCGCTGACGTAAATTGGAAGAAGGAAGATTAAATAATTCACTTCCATTATGAATAAAGGTAAAATGAATGGCAGGATGTGCCAAAGCTACCCGCTGAAATTCATCAATAATATGACGATGTTCAACCGTTTCTGATTTTAAAAAATTTCGACGAGCCGGAATATTAAAAAATAAATTTTTGACAGCAAAAGAGGTACCTTTAGGTAAAACAGCAGGATCTTGCGAAATAAATTTACTCCCCTCGATAATGATGTGTGTACCTAATTCATCATTTTCTTGCTTCGTTTTTAACTCAACATGAGCAATTGCAGCAATAGAAGCCAAAGCTTCACCACGAAAACCTTTGGTATAGAGTGAAAACAAATCTTCAGCATGACGAATTTTGGAAGTAGCATGACGCTCAAAACACATTCTGGCGTCTGTCACATTCATTCCTAGACCGTTATCAATTACTTGAATGAGCGATCTTCCGGCATCTTTTACTATTAATTTGATATTAGTTGATTTGGCATCTACAGCATTTTCCAATAATTCTTTCACCACTGAGGCAGGCCGCTGAACGACCTCACCGGCAGCAATTTGATTAGCTACATGATCGGGAAGTAAATGAATAACACTCGACATTATCTTCTATTGAATATAGACAAATCGAAATCGATAACGAATAAAAACAATAAAATCAAAACCAAAACTATCGCAATAAGTCTGAAGCTGACCTCTCGGTTCCCTCGATGCCTACTTTCATTCCTGGCTTGTTTCCAATGCGATCGATAATCATTATAATTTACCGAATCTCTATTTTTATAAAAAACAGAGTCAAAATCATAAGGATTACCCAACTCCTTCCCATCATAATAACGGGGAGTGTAATTGAAACTTTTGTTTTTAGGTAATTTAAATAACGATCGCTTTAACATGTTTTCAATATTAACATTCAAAGTTAAGCAATTCTAAAAAGACTAGAAAATTTAACCGTGTGAAAGTTTTGTTAGTTTTTGCGTGAACATAAATTAAAACAAAAAAGCCAAAATCATTCGACATTGGCTAAGCGTTTTTTTTAAAAAATAATTCTTCTATAAAGCCGTCATTTTTATTGCCGCAACTGCCGCTTCTACGCCTTTATTACCGTGCTTTCCTCCACTTCTATCAAGCGATTGCTGCATATTATTATCCGTCAATACACAAAAAATGACGGGCATTTTTCCTAAAAGATTCAAGTCTTTGATACCATGTGTAACTCCTTCACAAACAAAATCAAAATGTTTGGTTTCCCCTTGAATAACACTTCCTATGGCAATAATTCCGGCTAAATTCGGATGTTTGTCCATCATTTTTTTACAACCATAAATCAATTCAAAACTGCCGGGAACATTCCATCGAATGATATTATCAGGATGAACATCACAATCTAATAAAGTATCTAAAGCTCCTTTAAAAAGACCTTCAGTTATCGTTTCATTCCATTCCGAAACAACAATCCCAAACGAAAGTTGACTAACGTTTGGGAGTGTATTTTTATCGTAATGCGATAAATTTTTATTTTCGGTTGCCATATTTATTGAGCCATTCCGATTAATCCGTCAATATTTCTAGCTTCCGGTGTCGCTTCGTATTTTTCTTTAATTTCTGTAAAATATTTTAAAGCATCCGCTTTTTGACCTAAACTAAAAGCAGTTTGACCGGCTTTCAATAAAAAGCGTGGCGTAGTTAAATCATTAGGATTTATTTCTGCCGCTTTTTTATAATATTCTAAAGCTTCTTTTAATTGATTTTTTTGAGCGAATGCATCTCCAACCGCTCCTTTTGCCAAAGCACTTAATATCATATCGTCAGATGAAAACTTATCTAAATAAGCAATGGCTTCCGTATTTTTTCCGGTATTTAAATAAGCCATTCCGGCATAATAATTCGCTAAATTTCCTGCATCTGTACCTGAATATTCAGCAGCAATTTTAACAAAACCGTATTTTCCATCCGCACCATTTAAGGCCACATTAAATAAACTATCTTGTCCGGTAGTAGCATCTAACGCTTTTTGAAAATTTTGTTGAGCTAAAAACATTTCATCTGCCGCTTCTAATTCTTTTGGTTCAACAATAAATTTTTGATATGCCAAATATCCAATTGTAACCAAAGCAATTGCTCCTACAATTCCAAAGATATACTTTTGATTACGAACTACCCATTCCTCTGCTTTGGATGCTCCTTCATCAAGTGAATTAAATACTCCTGCTGTAGTACTGTCTTTTGCATCGATATCAACTTCTACATCATTTTCAATATCTTCAACTTCTTTCGGTTTAGGTGCTTTGAATCCTCTTTTGTTATAAGTTGCCATTTATTCTAAATTTAATGAGCGGCAAAAATCAAC
>LFEF01042849.1_pt1 | contig 16640 bp, 20 predicted proteins | sample 619371 | NCBI WGS metagenome assembly LFEF01 (sample SAMN03014291, study PRJNA259931) | freshwater metagenome | biome: lake; feature: waterbloom | place: China: Taihu Lake | collected 2006-08 | depth 0 m m
ATATCCGCGCCTTCCTGGCGGGCACCCTTGATCCCGAATATTCCCGTCAGCTGACCGAGCAACTACGACAGGCAGGCGTCCCGGTTTGACCATGCCGTCGCTGGCAATTAATCTGAGCACGTGGCGGATGTTTGCAAGCAGACCCGGATGTTTGCGAGCACATTGGCAAAGAGCGTGAGCACGACGCCCGCTCCATTGTCAGATAATTCGAGCAGAAAATGCCGATGTTTGCGAGCAGAGGCGCTTATGTTGGCAAGCCGCTACACATAGTTCGACCAGGACAACGCAGCTCTACGATAGACGCAGCGATGAGGTCAGTTTGGATGAGGTTGAGCGGATTTTAATTTAGACGTCGAAGGGTACAGCAACACTTTTGCGCACTGTTAATGTTAGTTCCAAACCGCCTCTTGGCTCCAGTCTTTGGGAAAACCGGCACTGGTTAGGGAAAGATGCGGGGAAGACGGTAATTTTGCCAACTGTTCAATGAGACGAGCTCTCCATGTACTTGTCGGATTTATATGCCGTATAAGCCATGCCATGATTGCTAAGGCCGCATACAAGCGGCGCTGGCTATCCCCATCAGTAGCGATGTGGTCGAATTCCGGCAAAGAGCCGACTTGTGGCCATGTAGGCTGGTTGACTAGCGGTTTGTTCCATAATCTTGAATGATGGGCACAAACATTGCGGATGTCATTTAGGCAGTGAACCCACGTCTTGAACACTTGACCGCTCGGCACTCCATAACACATGGAGACCGCGTCTTGATCTTTTACGTTCATCCCACCAAAAAAGTGAGACAATGACCCGAAATCCCAAAGCTCGACATCCATCCAAATAGGAAGGTTGTCACCGGGATACTTCGTCTTGAAATGTTTCACGAAATCTTCGCGAGAATCGAGGAATTTTCGATCCTGTCGAAGTAACCACTCTTGGTGCTTCGTGTTTGGGTTTGAAGAGCTTTTCGCACGACGCGCAAAGTTACCATGAAGCAAGTTTGCATTGCGGTGGGCCTGCGGGTCTTTGGCCCCCAAAAGAAGCGCTATGTTGGTTCGAACCGCGATCTCGATGCGTTCCAATGCGTCCATCGCAAGCAATCGAAGATTCTTATCAAAAACGTATAGATCGACTATAGTTGAGAAGTCTGTTCCATCCTTGAAATCGTCCTGGACCACATAGACAGGCTTGCCTGATTGAGCATCGGTCGATGCAGTCGATCGTCGGAATGGATGCCAATAGGCGCTGAGTCGATAATATCCGATGCGGTCTAGGCAAATTTTCGCTTTGCCGTCGTCGGTAATCCGCATCCCTCGATTCTTGAGCAGATCGATTTGCTTGTCGAGGGTCAGGTATGGCTTTGAATAGGATGTCATGCCATAAATGAAGACCGACCCGTACAAAAGCGCAAGCGCAAATTGCAGAGGGGTCGGCCGTGTCCCTTTCGATATGGGACACTCCTTAGAAATTTGCAACATAAATTGTGAAATAGAATATAGTACGTGATAGTGACGAAACACAATGACGTGTTTCGTCACTATCACGTACTATGGCTAATGTCAATAGGCGTAAATGCCTATTTGAATTTGCATTTATGCTCATTCTGTATCATATTTTTGTTTCAAAAAACAAAGTGAAACAAAAATGCCAGACGATATCTCAACGTATTACGAAAGCCGCCTTCAGCGAGAAATCGAAGCAATAGACGGCAAGATTCGAGACTTAACGGCAGAAAAAAAAGCGCTTGAGCGTCAGTTAATGAAAGCTCGCCGGGAAGCGTCATCGTTTGCAGATGTGAACAGGAAGAACAGCGTCTCCCGCATAATGATTGAGAACAGGATCATTGAGGCGCTGAAAAAATCTTCCAAACCACTGACCTCTAAAGATCTAAAATACGAAGCTATGTATGTTGAGTTCTCCCTCAAGGAGGCAACATTCCGAACGCACCTGCATAGAATGAAGACGAAGGGCCTGATAGAGCCTGCTGGCCGTAAGGGCCTCTGGCGGCTCCCAGCCGTAAATCACGATGGAACGCCTTGACGCCCTATTCATGAACGGGTTCCGCCATCCAGAAACCGCCCCATCGACAACGCTATAGCGTTGTAGCTTCAGAGCATCACAGCTCTTAAACGCTTTAGCGTTACAACGTCACAACGCTTTAACTCTGTAATTGGTGTGCTATGCTACACCCATGCGAATCATTACCCTCGTCACCCAGAAGGGCGGAACCGGCAAGACCACGCTTGCCGCCTCGCTCGCCGTTGCGGCCCAGGAGGCCGGTGAAAAGGTGCTCGCGCTCGACCTTGACCCCCAAGCCTCTCTGGCGACCTGGGGCGAGTTGCGCGAGGCCGATCTGCCCCATGTTGAGAAGGTTCCGGCGGCGGTGGTTGCCGACCTGCCGAAGTTGCTGGACGGTGTGAAGGGTCAGGGCTTCACCCTGACCATCATCGACACCGCAGGCGCCGACAACCCGACCACCCACATTGCCATGCAGACCGCCGAGCTGTGCCTGGTGCCGATACGGCCCACGCGCATTGACGGCAACGCGGTGCTGCCCACCGCGCAGGCCTTGCAGCGCTTGAGCAAGCCGTTTGCGTTCGTGCTGACGCAGTGTTCGGCCATCCCACGCAATTCCCGCGCTGCGGAAATGGCGGCGGGCCTCAAGACGCTTGGCGTCTTGGCAGAGCCGAACATCGCACAGCGTGCTGACCATCAAGACGCCTATGCGGCGGGGCAGGGGGTTACAGAATACGCCGCCGATGGCAAAGCCGCCGAGGAAGTGCGCGCACTGTGGCAGTGGGTCGATAAACGTATGAAAGGAAAAACCCGATGAGCAAGGCCAGCAGACCTTCCGTGTTCGGCGCCGTCACCACGCCGGTTGCGGACGTACCGCCCGCCGACACCGGCACCGTGGCAACGACCGCCAAACCCGCCAAGGGCGAAAGCGGCATGTTCAAGACGAGCATTTACCTGCCCTTATCCGTCAAGGACAAGCTTGAGGAAATCGCCTTCCACGAGGGCCGCAAAAAGGTGCATGATCTGTTCATGGAGGGGATTGATGCGGTGTTGAGCAAGCGCGGCTACGCCACCACCGCCGAAATGAAAGACAACTCCAAAGCGTCATGACGCTACAGAGTTATGGCGCTTTAGAGTTAAAGAAAGGACACGATCATGAGCGAGGACACCCTGCCCGATGTAGCGCTCATTCGTGATGCCGACCTCAAGCAGGAACTGGAGCGCCATAAGCGCCGCAACCTGCTGCCGAAGCTGCTAGCGCTTGAAGTGCAGTTCCTCATCGAGGAGCAGACCCGGCGCGATGCCGCCGAATCCGAGCGCCAGGCCGCACTGGCGACCATGCCGCGCGAGCAGCGCCGCCGCGCCCAGGTGCATGACCACTTCCTCAACGAAGAACCGCAGGCCGAAGACCTCCGGCACCTGCACAGCGTTCTTGCCATCTGCGGGCTGCCTTATGACCGGCTGCCCCTGAACGTGCGCGAGTACAGCCGCGAGCAGGGTAATATGGCGATCGACGTCACCGCCGGGTCCCTGCGCGGCCCGGATGGCTCCAAGGTGCTCCAGCCGCTGCCTTTTGGCCCGAAGGCGCGCCTTATCCTGATGCACCTGTGCTCCGAGGCCATCCGCCAGCAAAGCCCCACCATTGAAATCGCGGACACGTTCACGGCCTTCGTCCGTGACATGGGATTTTCCGACAGTGGCGGCAAGAAGGGGCCGTTGACCGCGTTCCGCGAGCAATTGAACGCCCTGGCCAGTTGCGCCATTAAAATCTCATCCTGGAATGGCAACAAGGTGCGTTCGCGTCAGTTCTTCCCGATCGAGGAAATGGACGTGTGGCTATCTGCCAACCAGGATCAGCCATCTTTGTGGCCGTCCACCGTGACGTTCAGCAGCACAATGTTCGAGAGCTTGCAGAAACACGCCCTGCCGGTGAACGCGCGGGCGGTGCGCGCCTTCCAGGGCAGCGCTCGCAAGCTGGATTTGTATTTCTGGCTCGGCTGGCGCATCCACAACATCAACGAGCCGCTGCACATCAGTTGGGACGCCATCACCGAGCAGTTCGGCTCTGGCTTCACCCGCCAGCGTGATTTCAAGGCCAAGTTCAAGGAGGAGGTCGGACACCTCAAAGAGGTGCTGCCGAAGCTGCCCCTGAAGCTCACCGAGCAAGGCCTGGTGCTCAGTCCCGCAGATCCCACGGTTTTGGCGTTGCCGCCCGTGCGAAAGCCGCTGAAAAAGGCCTGATTCGCCCGAATCTTAGCTCCGCAGACTTGGTCGCGCGAACGTATTTTCAAAACCCTTTAGAATCCGGCACTTATGGAGGCTTCTCCGCAGACTTGGTCGCGCCTCCCCGCAGACTTGGTCGCGCGTGCCGTCCATTCCCCGCAGACTTGGTCGCGCCTCCCCGCAGACTTGGTCGCGCATTTGCCGCAGACTTAGTCGCGCCTCTCCGCAGACTTGGTCGCGCTTCTTATAATAAGGATACAGAACACTCTTCAGAACAATGCAGAACACCACCAAAACGCTCTCTCAAAACCCATTCTCAGAATTACAGAAAAAGGCTTCTTGAATTTTTTGACGAGAAAAAGAGGGGAGGTGCCTAAACGGCGAATGCCACCACCCGAAGGCAGTGGCATCCTAACCCTTTACGGCCATCGCCTTCCCAGGCTGTACCGCGCAGTCATTGAATCACAGCCTTCCTTCTCTGCCAAGGGTAGAGGGGCCCCTTCTGACAACCTTCCAGAAGACCACAGGCGGACCTCAGAAGCGTTTTTCTATCAAATCGGTGGTCGGGTGCGGATTGACCACTGCAACCTCTCCTAACCCTTTTAGAAATATCCTCGGGGGTGTGGGGGCAGACAGCCCCCACGTGGTACGGCACAATGCAGTTTGAAATAGGCGCGCTGATCAGGAGCCACGAATGGGGGTGCAGGGGGCTTGCCCCCGCGATCGGCGCGAAGCGCCACGCCCTAAAAATCTGGCGTTTTTGTATACACCCCAATCCATTGCGCAGCGGGCAGCGTGATTTCACACGGCTTGGACAAGAAAACAAACGGCCGAAAAAGGCCGCGCGATTTTTCCGCGCTGCGAAAGCTGCGACTTCCGAATATTTCACGCCGTGGTAGGATTTAAACGCGGTTTGTCCCTGGAGGTGAGGAGGATAGATTCCTCTCATCAGAAATCGATGACAGGAGCATGAAATGACCTCACAACGTGGCCGTGGACGACCGAAGGGAGATGGCGTGGACGACGACGGGGCTTTGATGGCTATCGCCGTTAAGCTGGTCTCCGGAGACGCCCAGAATTACGAGGAGGCGGCTGCGGCGGTCTATCTGACGCACAAACCTGCTCGCAACCATGTCCGTAAGACCGTGATGGACCGCTGGCGTGGCAAGTGGCATGCGCGAGGCGATACGTTTTTGGTACAGGCCCAACGGCCTGTTGTCCGGGTCGTACGCAGTTCACCTAAGCTGGGTTTTACCCAGCCGCGTACGGTGGTTTCGCAGCAACATATCCATCACTATAGACCCCTCCTTAGCTCAAGCCTCAAAAGTGTCGTGACGACCGAGCAGTTCGATGCCCAGGAGCGGGAAAAGATGATTGAGAGATTGAACGATCCCCTGGTTCGCCCCGCTCTTGCGCGCATTCAAAGCGGCGAGATCCACTCCGCCTTTGCACTGTTTCGCAAATACCAGTCGTAACCCTTTGCGAATATCCTCTGGACTTGTGGCCAGCGGACAGACAGCAGGCACGCAATGAAGGGGACCGAAAAGCTATTGCTAGTTTTTCGGTCTTCGCCGTCTCAACATGAGGCCCCGAGATAGTGGGGCAAGATCTCCGGCAGCAACGTGAGCATAAAACCGCCGAGGGCGATCAGTGCCGGTGTTTCGTTGCGGAAGAACGTAAAGGCCCAGACCACGATTCCGACGACCATCAGGAAGAAGCCGATGGCATGGGCAAGGCGGATCATCGGCATCAACCCCCAGCACAGAAGCCCGGTCTGATAGCCCATCCAGGCCGCGAGGGAGTCGATGGTAAAGGCCAGCGCTAGACCGCCGCCGATCAGAAAGGCGAGGTTGCTGACCAACTTTAATGACACAGGCATGGGGGTGCCTCCTTTCGAGGACGTTGCAGGAAAGTGACCAATTGGTGGGAGGTTTAGTTGTAATTCTAAGTGCGCACTTATACATTGCTTCGCAACATAGGTGCTCCGGCAGCCACAAAGGGTGGCAATCCGCCGGAAAGGAAGCCCTAGAAGGGCTGTTTTGCCAGTGGGGTTTTCTTGCCGTCCTACCATTTCAGCGCGCAGATCATCGGTCGATCGTCGGGACGTTCCGCCGTCGCGGCCGCTGCCTATCGCGCCGGTGAGCGGTTGCGGGACGAGCGCAGCGGCCAAGAACACGATTTCTCCAAGCGGCGTGGCATTGCCCACCAGGAGATCCTGCTGCCAGATGGTGCTGCGACCTGGCTCGCTGATCGGGGCAAGCTGTGGAACCATGTCGAGGCGCTGGAGAAGCGTAAGGACGCTCAGCTTGCCCGTGAGATCAATGTTGCCCTGCCTCATGAGCTTACCCAGGAACAGCGCCTGCAGCTGGTGCGGGACTTCGTGCGCCAGAACTTCGTCAGCCGGGGGATGGTTGCCGATATCGCGTGGCACGATCCCGTGCCGGAAAAGGGTGACGATCCCCGAAATGTTCATGCGCATATCCTGCTGACGTTGCGCCAGGCGAGGGGCGACGGGCTGCACTCTGTGAAAACTCGGGAATGGAACTCCGACACCTTGCTTCAGGCATGGCGCAAGGCGTGGGGAGAGCACCAGAACCGGGCGCTTGAGCGCGCCGGTCTCCGGGAGCGGGTTGATCATCGGCGGCTGGATGAACAACGGCGCGACGCGGAGCGGCGTGGCGACCGGGCAGCCGCCCTGGAGCTGGACCGCGCCCCGGAAATCCATATGGGGCGGCGGGCACGCCGCACCATCCGCAACGGCAACACGCCGCAGAGCCATGCGCGGGCTGAGAGCACCGCCCGGCCGAGCCAGGGGCGGTTTCGCAGTGCTACGCGGCCGGAGCGGCGCGTGCGGGAGGTTTCCTATCGCACCTTTGACCAGGGCAGCCGACCGGCTTGGAATACTGCCATCGTCGCCGGCAACGTAAAGCGCACCTATGATCAGGTGGATAAGCTGGAACGCCAGGCCGCTCGCTTGCGGGAACGGCGCCTGCGCAGTCTGCGTCTGGCCAACATGCCCGCAATGCGGCAGGCGTTGGGCATGGAGCGGCGCCAGTTGATTGCCCGTAAGCACGCGCAGCGCAGCGAGGCCTTGGGGCGCCTCATCGAGGAGCTGCTGGCGGGACTTTTCGTTGTGCGTAAGCGGCGACATAACCGGCATCGAAATCTTCTCCAGGTCAGGGAGCGCGATCTTCCAGGAGGACGGCGCCGCGACTAGGCGGCGCGATCGACGTCTTTCGGCGGCGGGGGAGGGGGGAAGGAAATGACCTTGGCGGAGTCAGCCCGCCAGCGGTCCCACATGCCGCGCCAGCGCCAGACCTTGAAATACTGGATCTTCTTCGCCAACACCGGATGGCGTACTGGGCCGTTGAAGAAGATCAGCGCCTTCTTGCGCGACAGTCGCATGATCTCCGAGGGGTCGAGCAGGAAGCGGCCCGCTTCATTTGCGCCCTGGTTATGCTGGCGCTCAAACACGTCGGTCGATCGCTGTGACTGTCCGGCCGAATGGCTGGTAACCGTGGTTTGGCCGATGCTTTCCGCCAGCATGCGCGCGGTGTCGATATCGTTGACACCAAAGGCAATCTTGCAACCGGCATTGGCGATCATCGAGGTTGCCTTTTCATAGGTGCGCTTCAGCTGGTCCAGATCCTGGAACACCAGGATCATACGGGCATAGGTGGCAAGATAGCCGACGCCGGTTTCAAGCGGCTCAATGCGTCCCATGGCGGCGGCTTCGTCGAGCAGCAGAAGGGTCGGAATTTTCGGCGGCGCTTCCTCCTTGGCGCGTGTCATGGCGATAATCGCGCAGCCCATCATCATGCGAAGAAATCCGCCATAGATGGGAAGCTTCTCCTCATCGACCATGATGAAACAGGTCATGGTCTTACGGTTGAAATCCCGGAAATCGAACGTACTTTTCCGGCTGACAATCCCTGCTGGACGGTCTGCCGACCACAGGGCCATAGCCTTATCGGCGTTCGAGAAGATCGAGCGCGCTTCGTCGCTGGTGGCAATCTTCTCGAAGGAGACCAGGAATTCCCGGAGCGACATGGAGCCCAGCTTTTTGGCGTCTTCCAACAGGGGAGCCATGCCTTCGGCGCCGAGGGCTACGAGGCTGCGCACCTTTGACAGGTTGCGCACTTCCGGGGTTTCGGCGTAGCGTAGGCAGGTATAGAGGATGAGGCCTTGGAGCACTTGAGTGGCCCGGTTGTCCCAATGCCCGCCATTCGATGAATCCGGCATGACGAGCAGCTTCGCCAGCTCCAAGGCGTCGTCGGCTTCATGGAAGGTGCCGATCCGCACCATGTCGAGGGGATTGAGACTGTCCGACCACTCTGGGTTCATGGCATTCAGTGTAACGACCTCGCCCAACTGTCGCCGTCGCCTGGCCGTGATCGCGCTATTTTCCCCCTTAGGGTCAGTGCAGATGATGCTGCCGGCATAAGTCAGCAGATTTGGCACCACGACACCGACGCCTTTGCCGGATCGCATCGGGGCGAACAGAAGGGCATAGCCGTCCTGGTTGAACCTGATAAACCGGCCCCAGCTCTTGCCGACGATGATGCCGTTACCGCCGAAGACCCCGCCCCAGGCCAGCTCATAGAACCTTGCCCAGCGGGCGCTCCCGAAGGTCTGCGATCGGGTGCGCAAGATGCCGACGGCACCACCGGCAAGGGTGGCGATAATCCACCAGGCTGCGCGGAGCAGGCCGTAGAGGAGTGCGTTGATCAGGCGGAAAAACAAGGTCATCATTTCCATGAAAGGGTCTCCTCTCGGGCAGCCCAGGTCAAACCGAATGCCTATGGATTCAGCGTTGGCGCGTGCGGTCGCGCTGCCGCTCCTGTTGCGCGCCGGAGCGCAACCGATCGTCATCCTCGCGGTTCCGCTCCGCACTGAGGGCGCGTTCGAGGTCCCGTTCCCGCATGCTGAGTTCGTGATGGGCGCGTATGGCCGAAGGTAGATCTCGCAGGGCTTCCAGAGCTTTCGTGCGGTTTCCGCTTGCTAGCAAGCCGCCGCGCATCCAGCCGAAGTGCCAACCGCGACCGAAGAAACCATCGCTGTTGAGCACCCTGATCGTGCCTTCCAAGCCTCGTACTTTCAGTAATCCAAGGCATGCTTCATGGGCGCGATCGCCATCCTCAAATGTTTCCCGTAAGAGGCGTTCCATGCGTTCTGAAGCAGCACCGCGCGCGGCACTGGTTTCCTGCAAGGCACTTTCAAGGTAAAATTGCTTCAAATCATTTGCCGACATGGTCGATCTCCCGCATGATGTTGGCATGTTTAGATGGATTGCCGAACTTCGTAGCCTGCTCGAATTCGAGAGGGTTCTTCGGCGTGACCGGCACTTGCCGAAAGATCATGAATACAGTCGCCAAGCTGCCTTAGAGGCGATGAAACGGTTTCCGCACGACGCCTTGCATCGAGAGGCTGAGGCTCGGACGGAATGGTACATCCGCTGTTTGCTGCGGCATCGACCGCATGATGCCTGATTGGGCCCTAGCAACGTGCTCGCTCCGTCAAGGGCGTTGCCCTCCTACACTTCGTTACGGCCCTTCGGGTGACTTCCGCTGCGCGCGATGCTGTTCTGGAGGCGTCGGGACGGGGAACGTCCCGACGCCCTAAGGGCGGATTCGACGGGCCTGCGGCGCGTCGAACAGGGAACAGAGTTAAGAGCAGTCATTGCCCTCGCCCCGGAAGAGTGGCGGCTGTTTTGAGCTGCTGGTGATACCCAGAACCACAAACATCAGCGCGCGGATCATCAGCCGCACGACGAACAGGGTCAGCGTGCCGACGATCAGGAAGCCAAGCCAGCCGAAGGCAAAGAGCAGTTCGAGGTAAAGCCGGATCATCCCGCGTTCCTCCTCTGGCGCTGACTCAGACGTTGCATTAGCAAGCGCGCCTTACGCTGTTCGCGGGGCCAATGTGAGCGGATCCCCGCCATGGATCTGCCGGTCTGCAGCAGCGCCAGCACTAGGTCAGGCCGGTGGCGGGCCAGTTCTAGGATATCCAGATCCTCGGCGGACATTGCCTCTGGCTCAGGCGCGCTTTCCCAGACGGTTTTCGCACGGATTGGACGGGGTGTATCGAGCCGCAGAATGTACGTATCAACGACAGGAGACGGCCCAGGATAAGTGACGATCGGTGCGATGAAGTTATGCCACGGTTCGCCGTACTCAGCCGCCCGTTGAAGCTGCATTCGCATTGATGGAATGTCGCCATAGCCACTGCCAGGCGCGCCGCCGGACAGCTCATTGAAGCCGCCGGGATGCGAATGCATGACGCCGAGGATGTATTTGCCGAAGGGCAGCAGGCTGGTATTGAGGTAGTATTCTACGAAATGCCCGTTCAGCGTGACCGTGCCCGAGCTGGACCGCCATTCACCCCGTGCATCGAGCGGCGGCGGCATAGGCATCAGATCCGTAACGTAGAACGGGTTGTCGAGATGGCCGCCCAGGATTGCATAATGCTCAGGTTCAAGCGCGCCGACCGAGGCGCACATCTTCTCCCAAAGACCCGGAGCGAACCGGACCACGGGCGTTGGGACGGAACCAAGCCTATTGCGGATCATCTGATAGGGATTTTGATGGAAGAGCATAGCTTTACCTCCAGTTGCCGCCGTTTTTGATGTATTTTGATGTGCATTCCGCCCACCAGATCGCCAAGGCGACCGCCGTGGGCAGATCCTGCGGCTGGTTGGCGAAGCAGATCTTAGCGTAGCCATTTGGGCCTGGCAGACGGTGCGTGTCGTGGAGGCCGTTCGAACGGCTGCCATAGCCGGGTTGGCTCAGGATCGCGGCATCATAACCGCCGCCTGCCTGGTAGAATTCGAACGTGAAGGCGTGGCCTTCGCGCGTGACATGGTCAATCTGTCCGTGGCCGTGCAAAGGAAACTCGTCGTAGATGCGATCCATATTCGGCTTGCCGTCATCGTTCTGAAGCGTGTCTCTCATGTGATCGGCTCCTTGTTGCGGGTGGGGATCGGCAGCACGCCGGCTGCCGACCCGAAGCTCAGGGGCTTGTTACCTTCAGCAGAAGGTTTCCTCGCGGATAGGCGAAGGGCGCCAGGTGGTCGTCGGCTTCTGCGGCCGGGTGGCGGGGGGATTGCTATTCCTCATTGACATTCTCCATCGTTATGCCACCTTAAGTTGTGGGCGCGGTCGGCGGCTTGCCGCACCCATCGCTTGCGCGATGCTGAGGCGGCCGACTAAGTCGGCTGGCCAAAATAGATCGGAGTCAGAAACCTGGACGGTTCATGGTAGCCATAGAAGCCGGTAGCTAAACCCGCCTCGATGATGCCGGCACCAATACTGCCCATTAACTCGATCGGTGAGCCGGCACGGTGGTGCAGATAGCCAGCGATTATCATCGCCACGGCCGCATTCATAACCTCAGTATGGAGGGCGCAACTCGGGAAGAAGGCCGGCGGCTCGTAGCCAGCGGAAACTGCTTTCCAAGCTTCCGGTAGAATTTCCCGCAATGCTGGCCCATCTGGGCGGATAAAGGCACTGAAATGCTGCTGGCCGTCACCAGTCATGCCGTGGACGACGGCCGCCGTGCCAGCGGTCTGCGCCATGTCCGCAAAGGCGAACATCATGCGCGGGGCATCGATACCGATCTTGATGAGATCTGCGGACGCCATAAGGGCTGGCAGATCCGGGACATCCTCACCACGACAGAAAAAAGTCGCAACCTTCGTATTAGGTGCGCGTTCAAAAATCATCTCGCGTGCGGCATCTACTTTAGGACGGTTGAGATGCGTGGTCGCGTAGAGGGTCTGACCTAAGTTATCCTCCTCGACCCTTTGATGGTCGATAAGAGTCACGCTGCCAAGGCCGCTGCGCACCAGCGTCAGCAGTGAAGCAAAGCCTCGACTAGCCCCGATCGCCATAATATGCGCGGATTTCATGAGCTCAGTATCAACACGGCTTGCCTGCCGGTCTCGTCGGTCAAAACTGGATAGAAGTCGAGAATCTCTTCCACGAGTCATACGTCCTCCTTCGCAGGAACTGCGTTGATAAGCACGTTGACGCTTCGAGGTGATCGACTATATTGAAATAGTCGAGAGCTCAGAAACTCGAAGCATCAATCGCCGGTATGGTGGTTGCAAAAAAGGAAGGATTGCAGTCCTTCCTTTTTTGTTTTGTAATCAGTTTATGTTGTCTCTGCGAGTTTTGCTCGGGAAACCAAGTTTGCAACAGTCTCATGGTCATCCTGAATCATCTTCATAACCATGCAACTTACCTGCTCAGGCGTAGCGCGATCTTGCTCCCATTTTCGCAAACTGACGAGATCGAACCCGAACTTGTCGGCGAAAGCTTCCTGAGTTAAGCCGAGATCAGCGCGCATACGCTTTATCTCTTCACCCGTGGGCGGGTTCCAACGTGGCCGCCTTCTACGCCTTTCAGCAAGTGTTACTTTGATTGCATAGTCGACGCCCGTCGAATGATTAGACATTGCTATCTCCTTTGGTGTCTAAGCATCGAGGTCTTTCCAAGATTGCTAATCATCAGCATCCATCTGGACCAGGAGTTGAGAGAAAGATTCCAAGCGATCCATGTCCTCTAAGGTTACTTCGGGGATAGCCTCGTCGCTTTGAACCCGGTGTAATTCCATAACCCAAAGAGGGGTATGGCGGTTGATAAAGAGCCATAACGGCTTGACCAGTAATGGGGTCCCCATCTTATCCCGCGCTTCGATGATGTTCGCATAAAGCCCCGCCAAGGGGTTGCTGTAGCGAGCGGACAAGATCGGATAAACCAACTTACCCTGAAGCGGCTGCAACGTCAGCATCGACCGAATGCGGCGTTGTTCTAACGGAGAAAGGCCAAAAGCCATTCTCGCATTTCGAAAGTTCCAGGTGAGTCGTACAGGGGCCTGCATCATTGTTCAGAACCTCATGGCTTCGACCAATCGAAACAAGTACGCAGAACCGTCATGGTCTATAAGACTACTAGTCCTAAAGACCATAAGGTGTCAAGGGGCTTTTCGAGAGTTCATTCCGTTGGATCGTCATCATCGTCGATAGCCGCAGCCTCTTCTGCTGTATCGGGACGCAGCCAATCGCTGTCAGGCCTACAAATAAGCCTTGCCCCTTTATAAGCCATATCAAGAGGATATACAGTAGCTCCATAATATTCGCGTTCGTTTACCCTCTCAACCACCAAGGCCAAATCAACAACGTTGTCATCGGTTAAGGCCAAAGGTAGAAGTATACTCATTCTGTTTTGAGCGGGATAGTATGATGGAATAGCTGTCTTATAATTCCACGATGCCCTTTTCCTTGCCAGCTGTATCGCGTCGTCCATCCTTCTTTTTATCTGACGGCGGGCTTGTGCATCTGCGGCCAGTGCAACAGCATATTCTTTTAAAAGATGTTCGCGACTGACTGTGTTGTCCCATTCAAAGCCCTTGGGAGCATACTCCTTGAGGAAATTTGTTGGAAATCGACCCCGTGTAATAGCATCCTCTAGAACATGGTCCCACTGGGCGGTGAGATTGTGACTGTCATTAAATATTACATCTCCTATTTGTGAAAAATACGATGCAGCATCGGGCCTCTCAGAGAACTCTTTTATAAGTTGCTTTCCGGAGGCTTCTCTTCCGGCGACGCACCAGTCAACAAATTCATAGGGTCGCGCATCTGATTTATTGCGCCTGAATAAACCATAGATTGGTTCGTATAAATTATCCACAAGGCCCGTGTTAAAGACAGCATAATTGTTACTAAAGGTTATCTTACCTTCACGAGCAAGGCGCACAAACGTAAATTTTATATAGTTCTTTAATATAGAGAATTTATCTTCGTCGTATTTAAAGTGCCATACTTCATCAAGCGCAAGAGACGCCAGAGGAGGAATATGGGACGCGATTATATGGTCAATTTCAGGGAATATTTCACCATTATCCGGATTTTCCGTGTATATAATTTCTCCAGTATCCTTATCTTTTTTGTATATTTTTATATCGTCTATTATTATACGTGACCAAGTAGTTAATTTTCTGCCTGGCTTGATGTTTTTATTGCGCATTATTTTCCAGAGTTCTTGCTGCTCCGGACTCCGCTCTTCCCTTGCGCGTGAAGGTGTTGCGCTACTAACTTCCACCCGGCGATCGACCTCCTGTATCAATGGGGGTGGTTGGGTGGCAGCCGCCGACTTTTCCAAAGAAAATATATCCGTTGCCTGACGGCCTTTTACGCCAATTTTTGTTTTATACTCAACACTAGTATTTGCATTACATTGGTTTATGTCGCTTTTATAGTCTGTTTTGTGGAAGAAAATTTCATTTCCGTCTTCTTCTATTATAAATCCAAAGCCTTTGTCACCTTTGTATGTCTTTATTTTTCCATTTTTTACTTCATTGTCACTTGACATTTTTATGATCTCTTCCTATCTAGGCTATAGTTAATCTAAAGCTGCAATGCAGCTATCATTCACCCTTTAGATCCACTCCGGATGGGTCGCTTCCCTTGGGAAAGGAAATATTAGAAAGCAGTCGGGTCCAAACCGACTGCTTATTTTTAGATAATCTTAAAGTTGCGGAAAGCTCAAGCTTCGCTTTCGCTTGATAACAATATATGATAATGTCCTTTATCATATATAGAGGGGCGATATAAATGACAGACGACAGCGGGAGTGAAAACAAGTCAGTGCAATCTACATCAAGTCTAAGCCAGAACTTGGAGGACTTCAAAAGTGAGGTGAAGAAACAAGCACGGCAACAAATCGCGAGCTGGGCACTCGGCTTGATTGTCTTTCTAGTGGTGGTGGCTGGGACGGGCTGGTTGCTGTATTTGAAGCCCATGATTGACAGCTATATCAAAGAAGCAGCCGGAGGTGTTCCGGTTGACGTGATCGTGGCCTCCACATCGAGTTGTGACAAGCTGCCGGGAAGATGGCAGGCTTTCAAGGAAGGTACGGGACGATTTCTGATTGGTGCTGGCGACGATTTCCAGCCAAGCTACGCCACTTGGACGCCGGTGGAGGGCGGAAAGCCAATTCCACTTTCAACCTTTACCGTTCTGACCCCCGGCGGTGAAGCGGCACACCGACTGTCAGAGTTAGAGATGCCGAAACATACTCATGACGGCAAAAAAAAGATGCTTACCGTACCGGGCCTAGGTCCTAATGCAGTTCTCTACGATAGTTCGTATCCAGATGATGCAACGACGGCAGTCAAAGAAGCTGTTGGCTATAGCGGAGAAAATTCTCCCCATAACAACATGCCTCCTTTTGTAGCGCTCTATTTTTGCAAGAAAGTCTAACCGTTGAACATAGCAATTCCAATGAAGGCCTTTCTTACATTCTCGGCCGTTGAAATGGGGGACCCGGAGCGAGTTCGCTTTTTAGAATTCTTCGCCGCCAACATCCGCAATCGAAACACACGCAAGGCCTATGCCCACGCTACGGTGGAGTTTATGAACTGGTGCTCGGATCGAGGTGTAACCACCTTCCGCGCTATTCAGCCTATTCACGTGGCGGCATGGATCGAGGAGCTGGGAAAGACGCATTCGGTGCCGACAGTAAAGCAGAGGTTAGCCGCCATCCGGCACCTGTTCGACTGGATGGTGACAGGTCAGGTGATGGCTATGAACCCGGCTCATGCCGTGCGCGGGCCGTCTTACTCGACCAAGAAGGGTAAAACACCGGTATTGGCACCCGAGGAGGCGCGGCACCTGTTGGCAAGCATTCCAGATGATACAATCTCGGGCAAGCGCGATCGCGCTTTGATCGGCCTGATGACATATTCGTTTGCACGGATCGGCGCGGCCTTGGCGATGGAAGTGCGGGACGTTTATGTGCAGAACCGCCGCCTATGGGTGCGACTTCACGAAAAGGGCGGCAAGCTCCATGAAATGCCCTGCCACCATAGTCTTGAGCAGTACCTGGACGACTATATGGAGGCCGGAGGCCTAAAGGATCATCCGCGCAGCCCGTTGTTCCGGACGATCGGCCGTGGCACTAGTACGCTCACCGAGACTCCCCTCCCCCAGCCTAATGCCTATGCCATGATACAGCGCCGCGCCGAGGCGGCGGGAATCGACACCGCCGTGTGCTGCCATACGTTCCGCGCCACCGGCATCACCGCTTACCTGAAGAACGGCGGTACTTTGGAAAAGGCCGCGCACATGGCCAATCATAGTTGTAGCGGCTTGCCAACATAAGCGCCTCTGCTCGCAAACATCGGCATTTTCTGCTCGAATTATCTGACAATGGAGCGGGCGTCGTGCTCACGCTCTTTGCCAATGTGCTCGCAAACATCCGGGTCTGCTTGCAAACATCCGCCACGTGCTCAGATTAATTGCCAGCGACGGCATGGTCAAACCGGGACGCCTGCCTGTCGTAGTTGCTCGGTCAGCTGACGGGAATATTCGGGATCAAGGGTGCCCGCCAGGAAGGCGCGGATAT
>LFEF01013734.1_pt1 | contig 16574 bp, 13 predicted proteins | sample 619371 | NCBI WGS metagenome assembly LFEF01 (sample SAMN03014291, study PRJNA259931) | freshwater metagenome | biome: lake; feature: waterbloom | place: China: Taihu Lake | collected 2006-08 | depth 0 m m
GCCAGCCGCAAGCTGATCAATTCCCGGCTTTGTCCGGAAGGCACGGCCAGCGCCGGAGCTACACCACGCAGTGGGACACGATCCGCATGAGTGCAGAATGAGACTTCCCGTGATGTTTGGTCGATGGATAGACCACATCGTGCCTCGAACCATTGGTGATGCTCCTCCACCAGCGAAACAAGGGCAATTGGTACTTGAAAAAGTCTAGATGCACTTTCACACAGTGCTTGAAGCGCCGGTTTCTTGTCTTCCGTTGTCTTACCTACCCTCCGCAGGTAGGCAAGTCGCTCGGCTTCGTTTGCTGGTAGGGGCAAGGGGTACAGAAGGGTCACCAGTGCATCCATTCATGAGAGAACGCAATGCGGATATCGCATGTGCATTTATGCTGCTTTCTTGGCATGTGATCTGTTATTCGTGGGCATCGGCGGTCGCGCCATTTTGCTTAAGAAGCGGTGTTCCGAATGCCGGATGGTCATCAAAGGCTGCCATTAAGTGGAAGGGCTCCGCCAACGGAACTCAGCTATTTGCATTCTTTTGACGCTAGACTTGGCCTAAATAGCGCAGCAGTGCTGTGTCCAATTCCCTATGCCGCCTCACGCCGCACGCTCACGTCTTCCGTGCAGGACGCGGCCGCTGCTACGGTGTTCCAGGTCGCCTGCGGAGGGAATTTGACGACCTAGCTCAAACTTGGACACCAGTGTAAACAATGCTTCGGCTTCAGTGGCCAGAGAGTGGCTTGCTGCCGTCGTTTGTTCAACCATCGCAGCGTTCTGCTGCGTGCTCTGATCGAGCATGGAAACAGCGCTATTGATTTCACGCAGCGCAGTTGCCTGCTCTCTTGAAGCATCTACGATCGCAGAAACGTTATGGCTGACTCGCTGGACTTGCGAGATGATATCCTGCAGCGCAGTTCCTGTTTCGGAGACCAGTTGCACACCGCTTTGAACTTGCTCGCCTGACCGGGAGATAAGAAGCTTGATTTCTTTTGCGGCCGTTGCTGATCGTTGAGCCAGCTCTCTGACCTCCTGCGCAACAACAGCGAAACCTTTCCCTGCTTCTCCTGCTCGGGCAGCTTCAACGCCTGCGTTGAGCGCGAGAAGATTGGTCTGGAATGCGATTTCGTCAATAACACTGATGATGTTGGAGATTTCCTGCGACGAGGTTTCTATCTGGTGCATTGCTTCGACAGCTCGACCAACAACCTCTCCTGACTGCTCGGCTGAGGTGCGCGTGTGTCGAACCAATACCCCGGCTTCCTCCGCACGACGGCTTGAATCATGGACCGTATTGGTTATTTGCTCTAGCGCGGCGGCGGTCTCTTCGACTGACGAAGCCTGCTTTTCTGTTCTTTGGGACAGATCGTCCGCTGCGCTCCGGATTTCGTTGGAACCGGACGCAATCGCTGCAGCGTTGCGGCCTACACTGAGAATCGCATCTTCAAGCGTCTCCATGGCAGAGTTGAAGTCCAGGCGAACTTGATCAAGTCTTGGCGCAAATGCCTGTTGAATTCTGAACGCGAGCTTACCCTTCGTCAGCGCTTCAAGTGCCTCTCCAAGGTTTTCGACTGCAAAGCGGATCTCTTCGGCCTCTACAGCTTGAAGACGCTCGCGCTCATGTCGATCTCGATCCGCTTTTTGCTGCGTAGCTGTGGCATCCTGCTCCAGACGGAGCCGTTCGACGGCGTTATCTCGAAACACGGAGACCGCGGCAGCCATATGACCGATTTCGTTCTGATAGTTGACACCGGGAATTGTGATCTGCAATCGGCCAGCCGCGAGTTCACCCATGGATGTCGTCATCTGACTCAGAGGCCGCGTAATGCTTCTTGCAATCAGATATGCAGCGGTAGACCCCAAAATTACACTGATAAGGCCCATCCACTGCAGCTGTTGTTGGGCGCGCGTTTTCGAATGGCTGACTTCAAGCTTTATTTCGCTCTGGAGCCCTCCCAACATAGTCGTCAAACCGTCGATGTTGCGAGAGGCTGCGGCGCCGATTTGATCCATTACATCCCGCGCAATTGCGTTTCGTTCTGTGACCACCTTGTATACATCTTCAAGCGCGACACGATATTGAGAGAGCAGAGTTGCCGTTGTGTCTAAAGTGTCACCTTTTGACGTGCTTGCCATCGATGCCCCAAGGTTGCTGAGCTGGCTTTGTGCGGCCGTTGCCTCACTGATCGCCGTTTTGTAGTCCTCTTCTCGGTTGTTCAAGAGGAACTTGTTCACATGGAGCCTCAAACCTGTGACGGCTGCCTGCAAGCGGCGAGCGGTCAGGTTTGCCTCCTGTGTTCCGTTAGCAGCAGCAATTGCGAACAAACTCTCGACGTTTGACTGCATTTGCGGACCGACTACATCAAGCTGCTTCTGAACTATCAGATTCCTCTGAGATTGCAGATTGGAGTAGGCCTCAAACCCCGCTCTATAGTCTTTGATATTTCCGAGAAGCGCCCTCATCGAATTTCGGAGCTCATCTGATCCACTACCAGACACAAGCTCACCGGCTGTTTCCTCAGCCGCCGCCAGATTGTTTTTGACGGCATCGCGTGCGGCTGGCTCTTGTTCGAGCCGGTACCAGAGGAAGCCCACTCTCGCTGCGAGCACGTAGGACTGAACTTGTTCAGCACCGACCCAAATGTCAGCAGTTGAAACATATTGATCATGCTGCTCTGCACTGCGTTCTGCCGACCAAAGGGACAAAATGGCCGATGCGGCCAGCAATGTGATGATGAGAGCAAAGCCGCCATAAACTTTGTGACTGATCCGCAGTCTTTCGAGCATTTTCTGACCTTTTCAAGTATTCCAACATTTCGAACAGAAGTGCTGGCTACAGGTTAAATGTCTCTAAAATTTTAGATTAATTCTAGCTATTGGAGATTCCGCCATTCCGCTGGAATCCGTTGATAATGCTTACAAATATCCAAGTATTCTAACAAAATTTAGGGGGTCTCGAGCGATAGAGCCTTGCGCTTCCCCCCTAGTACTTGTGAGTTCCGCGACTGATTGCGATCATTATCACTTTTTCGTGAGTTTTGAGTTTTTTTGCACCGTTGTTTTGCTTCAGGTCGACGGCTGTGGTGCCCACAACAAGATGGCCAGATCCGACGGCGGCAATGAGGGTGTGATACTGGCCGGCTGTTGGTCCCATAGCTGTTGCAAGTTCTACAAGCTCCACGCCTCGGATGGCTCCAAGATCGCCACCGAGACAGTGGAGCTGATGGCAAAACTCTGACAGGTTGAAGAAACAGACCGTGGGCAAAGTCCAAAGGCTCGAGTCGCGGCGTGTCAGCAGACTGCAGACATCTGCTCGCGTCGCCATCCGGCTCCTCGCCCTCTGGCAGAAGACCCTGGCACGGGATCTTCCGGAAGGCGAAGCTCGTAGAGGCGATCCGCCATCCCACCTCGCTGCGCCCCATCTTCGAGCGTTTTCTCACCGACGGCCGCCTCGAGCTCGACATTAAAGTCGCTTAACGCGCCATCAGGCCCCAGACAATTAAGCGAAAGAACAGTCTCTTCGCCGGCAGCGAAGGCCGTGGAACGGCCTGGGCACCAATAGCCACGCTCCTTCAGACGGCGAAGATGAGCAATGTCGCTCTGAAAGCCTTAATCACCGAAACTCTCGAGCGCATCGCCGACGGCTGGCCCAGCAGCGATCTCTATCCATTCGTGCCCTGGAACCACGAAGCCTGAACGGCTTCGGCTTGCCGTCTACCTACAAAATCATTCGATTGCGAACGATTTCCATCAGGAACGGCTTATATTTCTATGTCATGATCTGATTCATCATTTTCCTCTGTCCGCAAGTGACGCCGGGATTCTGAATGAGAAAAGAGATGTCAATGTTCGGTATGTCATGGAGGGCCGATAGCGAGGCCCTCGTCCAATTTCGGCCCCGCATCGGTGCGCTGGTGAGTGCGGTCGGATCTGCGCTGCTTTTGCCCTTCATCGTCATGCACGCTGTAGATGGCCGTTGGGATCTTTCAGTTCTGTTCTCGGCTACCGCTTCGGTACTCCTGATCAATGTTTTTACCGTCCATTCAAGACAAAAGCCTCTGGTCCCTTTCGGACCGGTTGTGACCGGCCTCTCAGTTGCTGTGTGCCTGTCTATACTGGCCCAAGGGCAAAACGGCGTCTTATGGGCCTACCCAGTGCTGTTCATCGGCTTTTTTGTCTTGTCTCGCCGCTGGGCGAATCTGATCGCCATGGGCCTTATGGTCGGAGTGTCAATTGCGACCTGGCAATCGGTCGGTCCTGCATTGGCCAGCCGAGCTGCTGCCACTCTGTTCCTGAACTTTGTGATGATCAACCTTGTCTTGAACGTTCTGGATCATCTGCACAACAGTCTTATTCGACAGGCAACGCTTGATCCGCTCACTGGTGCTTTTAATCGTCGGCATTTTCAGGCTAGGATCAACTCAATCACGGAAGGAGACAGGGCGGTCTCCGACGTACTTGTCGTTTTCGATATTGATCACTTCAAGCGGGTCAATGACGCTTACGGTCATGACATTGGTGACCAGGTATTGAAGGCAACCGTCCAGCTGGCGCGATCCGTTTTTCGGTCAACGGACGAAGTTTTTCGTATGGGCGGAGAAGAATTTGCGGTCCTTTTGTATGATATCGAGGGAAAAGCGGCGGAAGCGCTAGCAGAGGCTTTGCGAACCCAGGCAGAAAATGCCCGCATTTTGCCCTGTAGCGAGAGTGCAGTCACAATCAGTATTGGGTTGGCGTGCCGTGAAACAGGGATGGGAGCAGAGCAGTGGTATGCACAAGCCGACTCTGCCCTCTACATGGCAAAGAGGCGCGGGCGAAACCGCATCGTAGTGCAGAACGGTGCAGATCATAACCCTTTTTCGGATACGGTTCAACAGCTTAGGCAAATCGCTGGCTGACGCAATGAGGAGCGGTAGTCGTGCCGACCATGATGAAGCATGCGATCCGCTTCGAGATGGTTGCGCAACGTCTGGCGGTCGATGCCCGTTTCTTCTGAAGCGGTCAACACGGTCAGTAGCTGCTGATGCAGATCGATGATCATGATCGTCTCCCTGGGCTTGATCATCAAAACCCCTTTCTGACTATCGCAAGGAATGTCGGCGATGACGAGCCCGGTAAAGGCCGGTGGTCGCATTTGGGGAAGATTGAAACGGAGCTGTTGGGAAACACTACTCCGGCACTGATAAACTGGCAGACCATTATACGTGTTAGTGCAGAGGAACAGGCCAAGTAGCCAACAGCGTCAGGGGTTGCGGTCCCGTGTTAGCATGTCGCGACATTGGCGCAGAACCTGTTCGATGGTTGCTGTGATTTCGAAAGTCGACACCTCGAGGTCTGCGTGCTCCCCCTTGGATGCGATGGCCTCGCTCACGCCCCCCAACTCGGCCTCCAGTTTACCTAGATGATCGAGGGGATCTTCGCGCAGATGGCAGATTTCTCTCAAGAGGGTCGCGTTCAATGCTGTCAGTGCAATAATCTGCATGCCCATGCGCTCATTTTGTGAGGTGAGCCCGAGCGCTACCTGCCTGAAGATGTCGTTTTCATCCATGGTCTGGATCCTGTTATTGCAGATGATCAGGGGGAAAGTATCGCCGGCTACGCCGATCGCTTAGCGGCAAACGCTTTCTTCTCCGGCTGAGCCGCTATTGCGAACCTTCCGACCGAATTGGAGAGATTGAGAGATCCGCTAGCAAGTCTGTACATCACCGCGCCGGCTTCTTCCACCATCGCAGCGTTCTGCTGCGTCACCTGGTCCAGCTGGTTGATTGCATCGTTGATCTCTGCGAGTCCGTATGATTGTTCGCGAGCTGACGTTGCTATCGAGTGGATATGGTCATGAATTGTCGATACCAAACTCGAAATTTCGTTCAAGGCATCGCCAGTGGCGTTGACCAGCTGTACGCCGTCAGTGACTTCCCTGCTGGATTTCGTAATCAAGGCCTTGATATCCTTTGCAGCGACCGCGGACCTTTGTGCCAACTCACGGACTTCTTGGGCAACCACGGCAAACCCCTTGCCGGCTTCACCTGCTCGAGCAGCCTCGACGCCAGCGTTCAATGCCAGCAAGTTCGTCTGGAAGGCAATTTCTTCTATAACGCTGATTATGCTCGATATCTCCCGCGCTGCAGATTCAATCCGCGACATCGCACCAACGGCGTTGTTCACTACGCTTCGAGAGCGCAGAGTACTTTCCTGCGTGGTGTTCGCGACGAGGCTGGCCTCATCAGCACGCGCCGACGCGCTTCTAACTGTCGCCGTGATCTCGTCCAGCGAGGCCGATGTCTGCTCGAGCGATGCAGCTTGTTGTTCTGTGCGCCGCGCTAGATCGTCGGTCGCAGCTCGCATCTCTTCGGATCCAGATTTGATTTCTATCGCTTCATCCTTAATGGCTGCCAGCGTGGCGTTGAGCTGAACAACGGCCCTGTTGAAATCCTCGCGCAGTGTATCAAGTCCCGCACCGAAAGATGTGGCAATCTGAAAAGACAAATCGCCAGCACTCAACCTGTTCAGCGCAGTACCTATTTCTGAAACGACTGCCTGGATGTCACCAGTGTGCTTGGCCTTTTCCTGCTCACGAGCCAGACGCTCCCGTTCAGTGGCTTGCCTGGTTTCGGCCGCTTCTGTCTCGAGTCTCAGCCGCTCTTGTGAGGCATTGCGGAAGTAGCTGAGTGAACTCGCAAGACGCCCGATTTCATCCTTGCGTCCTTGAGCGGCAATCACGGTATCAAGCTTGCCGTCGGCGATCGCTTCCATGTCGCGGCCAAACTGCCAAAGCGAGCGTTTGATGAAGCGGGACGTAACGAAGTTGATGGTCGTGATGGTAACAAGGAACCCGACTGCAAGTCCCATTAACCAGAAGGCCGAGCTGCGCGCCGTATCGCCAATGGATGAAAGCTTCGTTTGCAACATGTTCTCCGCTCTCTCAGAAAGCTGGCCGAGCGCAGTGTTTAATCGCTGTCCGGCTCCATCAATTGCATCATCCAGGCTTGCAAATTCTTCAATGGAGGCTCCGTTCTTGACTAGGAGAGGTAAGTCAATCGAGATCGCCCGCTCGATTTCTACAATGTCTGCCTCTAGTGATTTGGTAAGATCCGGTTGCTCGATGCTGCTGGCCAGAGTTATTGCGGCGCTGGTGTTTGCTTTCAAAACCGCGATTGCACCCTCGATGGCGCGTTGACGATCTGGTTGGATCGCACCTTCTGCCTTGTCGATAATGCTGTCCATTGCAGCAAGAACAAGGTCCCCATTCGCCAGTCGCATATCGTTTACATGCTTGAGGTTTTCGGCACCTAGCGCCGCGGACTTAGCCTCGGCGATAGCTTTCTGGCCCTTGCTCCAGCCAGCCGCTACGAGGGCTAAAAACGCCAGCGCTGTGAGGGCACCCAGGACGATCAGGCGTCCATTTATGGTAAGCAGTTTCGGCATCTTTGTTCCTCAAGGGTGCCAAATCAAGGCGGTGAACAGCCAAACGTACGATCCATCGTGGAAACATAATTTAGAATTAAGAAACAGGACTGTTTCGTGTAGGTGATGGATTTTTCTCCCGAACTTTGGGTTCAGCGCAGAAGAATGAAGAGCTCGGCAAAATTGGCTAGCTAAGTGCATACGCCGTGCGAGCAGGGTATACGCAACACTAGCAAGCGCATTGTTCGCCTTTAACGCCCGCGGTCTATGGTGCCTCACATCAGCTGTGGCTCAGAATTCCTGCCAATCGTCCTGCTTTAGGGCTGTATTGCCATAAATCTCGCTGGCACGCATGGTGGACCGACGCACAGTCGTACCAGGTGCAGCAGAAAATCCATCTCGTCTGGTTTGCGACGCCGCCCCGCCCGCGGTTTGCATACGGTCGTGTTTGCCGAGTATGAAGCGAGAGATGAACTGGCGCAGGCGTTGCGCTTCGTTCGCTAGTGTCGCACTGGCGGCGTTTGATTCCTCGACCATTGCAGCGTTCTGCTGTGTCACTTGATCCATCTGATTGACGGCCGAGTTTATCTCAGAAAGACCGGTAGCTTGCTCGCGCGCTGCGCTCGCAATCGCCTGCATGTGGTCGTTGACTGCAACTATGTTGTCCTGGATCGTCTTCAGAGCTTCGCCGGTCTCGCTGACCAGCTTGACACCATTTTTGACCTCTTCGGACGAGTTACGGATCAGCTCCTTGATTTCCTTCGCCGCCTGAGCCGAGCGCTGGGCGAGTTCGCGCACTTCCTGAGCAACGACCGCGAAGCCTTTGCCAGCTTCCCCGGCGCGGGCAGCCTCGACACCTGCGTTGAGTGCAAGGAGGTTGGTCTGGAAGGCAATCTCATCGATGACCCCGATGATGTTGGAGATCTGGTTCGATGACTGTTCGATACGTGCCATGGCACCAACCGCTTCAGCCACTATCTTGCCTGAGTGCGTTGCACTGGTATCCGCAAGTTGTGTGGCGTGACGGGCCTCCTCCGAGCGTTTGGAGGCATTGTTGACATTGACCGTGATCTGGTCGAGTGCCGCGGCCGTTTCTTCAAGCGATGCTGCCTGCTGTTCCGTTCGCTTCGAAAGATCCTCTGCGCTGGTGCTGATTTCGCGACAGCCGCTGTCGATCTGCTCCGTCGACTGGGCGACAGCACCCAGTGTGCTGGCGAGCTGTGTGACCGCTTCGTTAAGATTGGTCCGCAACGCTTCGAAATCAGGCGCGAATGGCTTGTCGAGCATGAAGCTCACATCGCCCTGCGCCATCTTTCCGAGTGCTATGCCGATGGTTTCGACTGCATGCACTCGATCGCTGACGTTCGACGCGAATTTAACTACTTTGATGACTCGGCCTTTGTCATCGACAATTGGGTTGTATGACCCGTTCAGCAACAGCTTTCGAGCGTTCTTGCCGTACCGAGTAATGTCTCCGATGAAGGGTCTGTTCGCCCGAAGCTCAGGCCAGAGTCTTGAGAATTCGAGATCTCCTGCCGCACCCTCTTCGAGAAACATGCGGTGGGATTTGCCCTTGATTTCCGCGAGTGTGTAGCCTGTCGCCTTGAGGAAGTTTTCGTTGGCAGCAAGAATCTCGCCGTGGGGGGTAAACTCGATCACCGCCTGTGCACGGCCAATGGCGAGAAGTTGCCCCCTGTAGTCGAGGTTCAGCAGCCTTTCTCTTGCATCAGCCCATTCAACGACGAAGCCTGTAGTCTTTGTTCCGCTCTTCAGCGGCGTCACGATCAGGTCGAAGGCGCGCTGCCCAATCCGGATGGTTGCCTTGTGCTGCTGTTTCAGGCTGGCCAACATGTTGCGCTGGTGACCCGGGTTCTGGTGGAAGATATCGATGTTGCTACCGATAAGCTTTGAGAATTCAAACTGCGGCAGTTCCTTTCTCAGATCGCTTTCCGCTTCTCTGAGAAGCTCCTTCACGGCGGTGTTCATGTAGCGAATGTTCAGCTTATTGTCCGCAATCATGATGTTCGCAGTAACTACCTCCAGGGATTCGAGCTGCGCGCGGTCGCTGTTGAACAATCCGAACATGTGTCACCTTCTTCGGTTTCCAGTTAACTCATCGTGCGATTCAGAGAGACGTCCTCAGGTATGCCGGCACGATCCTCACGGAAACGTGTACCGGGTCATGGTGAACCACACTTTAATTCAGGGTTGCGGAATATAACCGATGTCTTTTCGGTTATGAAAAATGGGGGATTGAGCCAAGGTGGCAGTCACCGGGATATGTGTGGCGCAAATTCTGCCGCAACGAAGCTTTCCGCTTTCCCCAGATTATGAAATATTCAACAAATTCAATGCGTAAATCACGCAGCACGGGTCGACCTGCTTTGCTCCGGGTTTGATCTTTGCTTCAAAAGCAAGGCACGCGAACCCACGCATTCATTCAATCCCTCAGCTTAAATTTAACATATCTCAATTTTTCACTTTATTTTGTGGTTCGCCGCATGGTTGCTAGCCAATGCATCACGGAAAGTTGAAAGTCATCGGGCTTCGTTGAGTTTCGTCAGCGGTGGAGAGCAGATGGAGCGACAACAACATGTCGCGCCATTTTACCTTGCTGACGTTCATTGACTTGGCGCCCCTGAAGGGGCTGAGGGGACAGGTTTGCCGCCGCTACAGTTTTCTCCGGGTTTTGCCTCCCGAGAAAACCCTGCCCCTCAGTTCCCGCCGGGCAGGATCGTCTCGTGATATTGACAGCTTCTGGCTTCCTGACAAGCCACGATTTCTTGGGGGAAAGGTTGGGTCGCAGTGACGTGCTCTGGATCTTGTAATGCATGACGCTCATTTAGGCGCTTCCAAATCGGACACGCCAACCAATCTATCGCTGCAACTGCATGAGATTGCCCAACGTTGCGGTGCTGTGGGACTTCAGATACACAAAATCTATGCGTCCGCTGATAGAATTGAGGCGATCCAGCTTCTGAACGGGTGGGGCATTGGTGGCCTAAATGGCAGCAATCTCGGTCAATTCTCAGATGTCGAGGTTCTACTGGTTCAGGTCCAGCGACTGTTACACCAGAAGTCGTCCAGTTTTGTTGGGCCCTCTGTGGCGCGGCGAGACAGCCACTTGATTCTGGAGTATGTTGCACAGCAAGGGACAGAAACGACGCTGTCGATTGCCATAGTCCTGCCGGATAGTGCTGCGGCAGCTGTTGTGTGCGCTGCGGAGGTTGAGAAGTTTCTCACCGATGCCAGCCCGCCGGTTGAAGCCGGTTTCGTGACCCTCAGCCGCCGGGAACTGGAAGTCGCACGTTGGATATCCGAGGGCAAGACCTCGTCTGAGGTCGCGGTGATCCTGAGCATATCGGAGCATACAGTCAACGAATACATTCGATCTGGAATGCGCAAGATGGGGGCGACAAATCGGCTCAGCTTTATCGCAAAGACAATCCGTCTCGGGCTGGTAGCATAGCGATCGCTGTCATAGGTATCTTGACTGAGGAAAAATGACTGGGGTTCGATCCATAAATGCCTGAAGCCAGAGAAACTGGGTCTGTGTCAGCTGGCCGCTCTAAATTAGTCGCAGTGCCGAGACCGATGGAAGGTCACTAGATGGATCAACTCGATCGCGAATGGGTCCTGAAGGGACATATCCCGCTTCAACACGCGGGTGATATCATCGGTCTTAGTCATCCTGAATTCAGGACGTGGTTTAACGTTTTAAATGAGCATTCTGACCACTTGATTTCGAACTCCAGTGTTTTTGAACTTTACCGCATCGATCTCGTACGGCAGTTGCTCGCACTTGGTTATTCCAAGAACGAAATCAAGGATTTGTCGCTGAATGTCCAGCGCGGCATCATCAGAAATCTCACGCAGAATTCCACCGAAGATTTCGATTTTTCAGCTTTGTTAGATGCATCTGAACGTCTCGACAGGCAAGCCTGTGCAGACCTTTTCGCCAAAGAACTGCAAAAGCGCGGCCTTACTGGTTTTGCGCTGGAATTCGCGCCAGCGTTGATGCTGGAGGTCGGGAAGCGCTGGTGGCATGGTCGTACAGCAGTTTTCCAAGAACATTTTGTGACCACGGTGCTACGAAATCACCTCGGGGCTGCTGCGATCGAGCAACGAGAGCATGTCAGGCCAGCTTTGCGGGTGATTGTCACAACGCCTCATGGTGAATTGCACGAAATTGGTGCCATTCTTGCCAGTATTTCAGCACATGATGCTGGTCATGAAGCGATTTTTCTTGGTTCGCAGCTTCCTGTTGCTGAAATAATGCAGGCAGTGGATGTTTGTGGCGCACACGTTGTTTGCTTGGCATCGTCTTCTCTCGAGCTTAGAAGGCTGTCAGCTCAGGTGTTTCAGTTAAGGGAGGTTTTGCCCAGCCATGTTGTCCTGTGCATAGGGGGGAGAAGCTTTGACGATCACCAATTCGCCAATTTGCATTCGACCCTGGTTTATGATGACCTCTCTGCCTTTGATGCTGACATGCGAGCATTTGCTCGGTTTGTGAGTGATTGGCTTCCCAGATGAAGGAAACCAATCTCGGGTATTCATCACAGAGATGTGGGCGTAATCGATGGCGATGCAGGTGACACTTATTGAACTTGCCACCTGATCAGGATTGTTGTGAACAAAAACGTAGCGGTTAAGCCGCCCTAAACGCCATGGCTCGTCAGAGATCACCGTAGATATGGCTTTCGCTATCTGCGCCTGGATGAGTGACAGCACCCCATCGTGCGCCGCCAACAAGTTGTGCGAACTTCCAGATCGCTCCGGACTGGTAAATGGTTTTACGCGGCCCAGCCCATTCTTCGCGCCTTCTCTCGAATTCGATGTCAGAAAGCCCGACCTTAAGGAATCCTTCAATGGCGTTAATCGTGATGATGTCTCCGTCCCGGACGAGAGCAATCGGTCCACCCTTGGCTGCCTCCGGCCCGACATGGCCAATGCAAAAGCCACGAGTTGCGCCGGAGAATCGACCATCTGTTATGAGCGCGACCTTCTTTCCCATGCCCTGACCACTGATGGCTGCGGTCGTGGCCAGCATCTCCCGCATCCCCGGGCCGCCGACGGGGCCTTCGTTGCGGATGACGATGACGTCGCCTGCCGAATACTGCCGTCGCGAGACCGCCAGAAACGCGTCCTCCTCACATTCGAAGACACGGGCTGGGCCGCTGAATACCTGCTCTTCAAGCGTCATCCCGGCGACCTTGACGATAGCGCCATCCGGAGCGAGGTTGCCCCTTAAGCCAACAACCCCGCCCGTTGGCGTCAGGGGCTGTGTGGCCGGATAGACAACGCGACCGTCAGCGCCACCCGTTATGGTATCCAGTTCCTCGCCGAGGCTGCGACCGGAGACGGTAATGCAGTCTTCGTGAAGTAGTCCAATCTTCTGGAGTTCCTTGAGGACCACGGGTACGCCGCCGACCTCATACAGATCTTTGGCAACGTATCGGCCGCCGGGTCTAAGATCACAAAAGTAGGGTGTGTCGCGCATGATGTCGGTGACGTCAAAGAGATCAAAGTCAATCCCGGCTTCGTGGGCTATGGCCGGCAGATGCAGCGCGGCATTTGTGCTGCCACCGGTGCAGGCGACAATTCTTGCCGCATTTTCTAGGCTCTTGCGGGTGACGACATCGCGCGCGCGGACGCCCCGCTCAATCAAAGTCATGACAGCCTCGCCGGCGGCGATGCCGTAAGCGTCCCGGCCTTCATAAGGGGCTGGAGCACCAGACGAGTTCAGCAAGGCAAGGCCAATGGCCTCGGAAACGCAGGCCATTGTGTTGGCGGTATACTGTGCGCCACAGGCTCCGGCTCCAGGGCAGGCGAGCCTTTCAAGGATGGCGAGCTCGCCGTCAGACAGGTTGCCAGCCTGATGCTTGCCAACCGCCTCGAACACATCCTGGACAGTCACGTCCCTGCCATCAAGCCGACCCGGCAAGATAGAGCCGCCATAGACGAAGACAGACGGAATATTCAACCGAACCATAGCCATCATCATGCCGGGCAAACTCTTGTCACACCCTGCGAGCCCGACAAGAGCATCATAGCTATGGCCGCGAATTGTCAGTTCCACGGTATCCGCGATTGCATCACGGGACGGGAGAGAAGAGCGCATTCCCTCGTGCCCCATTGCGATACCGTCCGTCACAGTAATGGTGGTAAACTCGCGCGGCGTACCTCCCGCCTTGGCGACGCCTTGCTTTACAGATTGGGCCTGTCGGTTCAAGGTTATGTTGCAGGGGGCCGCCTCATTCCAGCAGGTCGCAACTCCAACCCATGGCTGATGGATTTCTTCGTCTCTCAGCCCCATCGCATGAAAGTAACTGCGATGAGGCGCTCGTGCAGGACCTTCGGTGACATGTCTGCTTTGAAGGCGCGATTTATTGAATCTGCTGGTCATATGAGAGCCCCTTTTCTGATTGGATGTTGTGATGGCGACAACAGGCAACGTCAGCGTACCGTTGGTGGGCGCTGCTGAACAACTCTTCAGACTCGCTCGCGACGCTGGAAATGGTGTCCTTCAACGTTAGGTCTGTGGGGTTACAACAGGCTCGGCATGCCGGGCCGGTACGGATACCGCTCGATCTCCAACCAGGCGGAATGCAACCGGGACATCTGGGGCTTAGCCTTCGGACGATGCGCCCTGTACGCCCCCAGATCACTGACATTTGTCTCTGTTCTGCAAGGCCACTCATTCTCGTTCGGGTAATTGTACGCCCGGAGGATGATGCCGCGGAAGCCCGCGTGTTGCCTCTCGCGGGCTGCGGGGTTTCCCTGATATCTCGCACGACGTGAAGGCTTGTGCCATGGGCCGGGGAAGTCGAGACGCATTGCGCTGACAACCCTCGACAGTCAACAAAACGGTCAGCACTTTTAGTGTCAACCACATCCCGGCGATCAATCATTGGTTGCTCGTCTTGGCCCAATTCTAGTAGGTCGACATCCTCTTGCATATGATGTGAGCATGGAAGCCACTTGCCGATTGGTAGAGTCGCGTCGAATTGATACAAAGCACAGGAGCCTGCACCACCCAGCCCCGTATCACAGCCGGCCGGCAACCTAGCGGCACTCGGCTTGGCTCCTGCGACATGTACAAACGCTTTGGGCGGATGCCGCCTCAGTCCTAAAATGGACCGTTTTCCCCGTGCTGCTAAGCCTGATGGTGCATGGACCTCAACCCAAAGAGCGACGAGGTGGTTCTCTTGCTGGGGCATGCTGAGCGCAGTACGCTGCAAGAATTCATGGTCTGCATGTCCCGATCGGCGGCGCAAGTTTACGAGTTTCGACAAGTGTGAATTCCGCCGCCACATTAACGATCTGCCAAGTTGTGCACACTGGCAGATCCGAGTAACCACATCACTTCCGCATGTAAAATATATAAAAAGCCGCGTACTGTTTTGTAAAATAGAACGTCATTCATGCGCGGCGGACTACCCTTCCATGCCAGCACAATTGAGGAGCAGTTCCCACAGGTTGTGATTTGTCCAGTCTGGTTCTGTGCTGTTGGGGTACTGCCACGTATCGCATCATCGCTAAACGCCTTCGTTCCGGCCCGGAAGCGCGATCCTATTGTCTTTTATCAGGTGCTAAAATTAATTTCCTGGAGAACTCCTGGTTGGTAGATTGTGCGTCAATAAAGGTTGACACTCTGCCTACCTCGACGGTTTGAAGGCCGCAGCAAGTTCCACCTGGGTGTCACATCGCACTCTTTCGAACCTTCGGCAGACAAGTGCGAGGCTCCTCGAAAGGGAGGACTGAGGGGACAGAGATCGTGTCCCGGCGCGTGGTGTAGTTGGTTGGTAGCGAAGCCGCTCGCGAGCGCGCCCTCCAATGTGCTGTAGGGAGCGGGCGGCGTAGCGGTGGTCACCAGTGTTTTCCGGTAGGGTCGGGTTGCTTAGAGCCAACCTGAGGGACACCACCGATGACCGACGACATGATGAACCTGCGCTCACTCGTTGAGAAGAGCGCCGACGCCGATTTGTTGCGCGAGATGATCGGCTTTGCTGCCGAGAAGCTGATGGCGCTTGAAGTGAGTGCGAAGACCGGCGCGGGCTACGGCGAGAAGAACAGCTTCCGACTTGCCCAGCGCAACGGCTACCGCGATCGAGACTGGGAGACACGAGCAGGAACCGTCGAACTGCGCATCCCCAAGCTTCGCACGGGCAGCTACTTCCCGAGTTTCCTAGAACCGCGCCGAATGGCCGAGAAGGCTCTGACGGCAGTCATTCAAGAGGCTTACATCCAAGGCGTTTCGACCCGATCCGTCGATGATCTCGTCAAGGCCATGGGCATGAGCGGCATCTCCAAGAGCCAGGTATCGCGGCTCTGCGAAGAGATCGACGACAAGGTCAAAGCCTTCCTCGACCGTCCTATCGAGGGCGAGTGGCCATACCTCTGGATCGATGCCACCTACCTTAAGGTTCGTCGCGGCGGTCGTATTGTCTCGGTAGCGGTCATCATCGCGGTGGGTGTGAACACTGACGGCCGGCGCGAGGTGCTCGGCATGGAAATCGGCACATCAGAAGCAGAAGCGATCTGGACCGAGTTCCTACGCAAGCTGACCAGACGAGGCCTGCGCGGCGTCAAGCTCGTCGTCTCCGATGCGCATGAAGGCATCAAGGCAGCCGTGTCGAAGGTGCTTTCCGCCACATGGCAGAGGTGCAGGGTTCACTTCATGCGCAATGCCCTCGCTCATGCAGGCAAGAGCGGACGGCGTGTCGTCTCCGCCTTCATCGCCACGGCCTTTGCCCAGGACACCCCGGAGGCGGCAAGCACCCAATGGCGCAATGTCGCCGACCAGATCAGGCCGAAGGTGCCGAAACTCGCCACGCTGATGGATAGCGCCGAGCAGGACGTGCTCGCCTACATGACCTTTCCCAGGCAGCACTGGGCAAAGCTTCATTCGACAAACCCGATCGAGCGTCTCAACGGCGAGATCAAGCGACGCACAGAAGTCGTCGGCATCTTCCCCAACGACGATGCCATCGTCAGGCTCGTTGGGGCGCTGCTGCTCGAGCAGAACGACGAGTGGGCCGTTCAGCGATCCCGCTACATGACACTTGAGACCATAGCAGCAATGAGCGATGATCCGCTCATCAGCCTGCCAGCCGCAAGCTGATCAATTCCCGGCTTTGTCCGGAAGGCACGGCCAGCGCCGGAGCTACACCACGA
>LFEF01032960.1_pt1 | contig 16519 bp, 11 predicted proteins | sample 619371 | NCBI WGS metagenome assembly LFEF01 (sample SAMN03014291, study PRJNA259931) | freshwater metagenome | biome: lake; feature: waterbloom | place: China: Taihu Lake | collected 2006-08 | depth 0 m m
GATTTTATTTTTTGTAATTCTTCAAGAAAGATTACTGTATAGAATAAATCTAAATTCATACCACCATACGCTTCAGGATAAACTAAACCAAAAAAGCCCATATCGCCGAATTTTTTCCAAATAAAACGTTCGATGGTTCCTGTTTTTTCCCATTTTTCAATGTGAGGAACAACTTCTTTTTGCAAAAAGTCTCTGAATGTAGCTCTGAATAAATGATGTTCTTCTGTAAAGTAATTTGAATTCATATTAAATATTGGTTCTTAAAACAATTATTTTTTTAGAATTCCAAATATAGGGCAATAAATTTTAATTTTTCAACAGGAAAACCGTTAATTTTTGTTAAATCCTCAATATTTTGAATATCGCCTTTCATGCTTCTATATGTGACAATCTCTTTAGCGATTGTATAATTAAAATAAGGAAACTTACTTAATTCTTTTATTGATAATTCGTTAATTTTAATTTTCTTGATTCCGGAAGTGGAAACTACAGCAAAACTTTTGTTCAAATTTTCAATAACATCAGGATTTAAACCCCAAACAAAACTTAATTGTTCCATTGAAGCAAAACCACCTAAAACCTCTCTTTGTTTTAGAATTCTTTCGGAAAGTGCCGGACCAACACCGTAAACTTTGATTAATTCTTCTTGGGTAGCCAAATTGATATCAATTCTTGCTTTGGTTTTAGATTCAAAATTTTTATTTTCAAATTTCTTGAATTCTTTTTTAGACTGATTCACCCAATTGGGAAACTTAAAATAAGGCGAAATAGTAGCCAACAAACTATCCGAAACTCCGGTTACTGTTTGAAACTCTTCAGCTGAATTAACATACTTATTAAGTTTTCTGAAAGCAAATAAACGATTCAATTCTTCAACTGACATTCCCAAGCGATACCCTTTAACATCGGTTATAAAATTAGGATTGAAAGGATAAATCGTCGGTTTATATTCCTCTTTTACTTGTTTTAAACTATCAACATGGGATTGAAGAGCTAACCATTGATAATCTTCTTTCTCTTTTTGAGATGTGGTATTTGAACTCCAAAAGTAATAAATGGCTTGCGTGAATATAATCACTAAAAGCAACAAAAAAATCCCTTTTCTTTGATTAGACGTATAAAGATAAGGGAATTTATTTTTCATTATTTTGAAATAAAATTATTCGTATTTTTTAATTTCTCCTGATTTTAAACGTTTGAAGTAATCTTTCAAATCATTTTTCACTTCAGAAGACATAAAATATAATCCTAAAATATTTGGAAACGCCATACCTAAAATCATCATATCAGAAAAATCAATCACAGCACCTAAACTTGCAGAGGAACCAACAACAACAAAAACAAGAAAAAGGATTTTATATAAATTCTCCATTTTTTTTGTATTTCCAAAAAGATAGGTCCAAGATTTCATTCCATAATAAGACCAGGAAATCATCGTTGAAAACGCAAACAATACAATTGCAATTAAAAGAATGTATTTAAACCAAGGTAAAACACTACTAAATGCTGCTGAAGTTAATGCTGAACCGGTCATTCCTTGAGTGTCTTGAGCGTATCCGGTAAAAATTAAAACTAAAGCCGTCATTGTACAAACAATTATTGTATCAACAAAAGGCTCTAATAGAGCCACAATTCCTTCACTAACCGGCTCGTCTGTTTTTACTGCTGAGTGAGCAATTGCAGCAGAACCAACACCCGCTTCATTTGAAAAAGCTGCACGTTGAAACCCAACTACTAAAACACCAATTACCCCTCCAGTAATTCCATCAGCTGTAAAAGCACCGGAAAAAATCTGAGAAAATGCGTCACCAATATGAGCAATATTAGCAAAAATAATAATCATTGAAGTTAACACATATAAACCAACCATAAAAGGTACTATTTTATCTGTAACACTTGCAATCTTTTTAATACCACCAATAATCACAAACCCAACTAGAAGTGCAATAATTAATCCATAATAAAAACCTTTACCCTCAAAAAACGGAAAAACATTCGCTAATTGAGCAAATGATTGATTGGCTTGAAACATATTTCCACCACCAAAAGAACCACCAACAGCTAAAATTGCAAAAATTACTGCTAAGACTTTACCCAAACCAGCATACCCTTTTTTGCTTAAACCTTCGGAAAGGTAATACATTGGACCACCGGAAACTTCTCCTAAATCATTAAGTTTTCTATATTTTACACCTAATGTACACTCTACAAACTTGGATGACATTCCTAAGAATCCTGCTAAAATCATCCAAAATGTTGCTCCTGCTCCACCAATTGAAATGGCTACGGCTACACCAGCAATATTCCCTAAACCAACTGTTCCAGATAATGCTGTTACTAATGCCTGAAAGTGAGAAACTTCACCCTCATCTCCGGGTTTATCATAATCGCCTCTAATCAATTGGTAAGCATGCTTTATTCCTTTTAAATTGATAAAACCCATATAAAGCGTAAAAAAAGTTGCTCCAACTACTAGCCAAAAAACAACCAACGGCATATCAAAACCTATTGATTCAAAAGGTTTATAAAAAAACACACTTGCCATTGCGTCAACGGCAGGTTTTATGATATCATTGATTTTTTCATCCAAACCTTTCTCTTGACTGAATGATAATATGGGAATAAAAATAGCTAGAAGCGAAAATAACTTTTTCATGAAGTTAAATTAAAATTAATATTTGAATGAGCAATATGCAAAAAAAAAGAATGCAAAAAAAGTTTACTCAACATTTTTATTTATAAATCGAATACAGAACTCCTTTTTGTATGAATCATATCTTTGAGTTTCAGCCAAAAAGCCAAAGTTAAATAGACTCCAAACCAAAGTCCTACAGTCACAAACGAAATATAAATAAAGAACAATCTAACTTGAGTAGCTCTCATCCCTAATCTATCGGCTAATCTAGAAGATACGTAAAAGCCATGACGCTCAAAAAAATGACGGATTTTATGAATCATATTTACTAATTAACATGTTGTTTAGGTTTTAAAAATGGTGACGATTCTTCTTCTACATCTATTATAAAATAAGCCGAATCTCCCCACCATGGAAAAGCTTTATATCTTTCGATATATTGAAGTTTAACATATCTGCCTTGTAAATCTTCTAACTTTTGCAAGATTTCCTTTTTTTTTGGCGATACTGAAAAAGAGAAGATTTGTGCTCCTGAGATACCTTGACTCAATTCCCCTTCCCAAGTTTTGAAAACCATTCCTTTTCTACTAAATTTAATCAACTCACCAGAGCGATACCCCTCAGAATAGGGCACAAAAAAAATAAATACAAAATAGCCTAAAAAAAGTAATAAAAATAAAACGATTGACTTAACAAAAATGCGTTTCATTTTTTGAAAAAATACTGATGTTTTATTTTGAGCATCCATTTTGAATCATTTTGAGGTAAAGTTAATTAATTTTTGACCAATTGCACAATTCAAACAGCTATTAGGGTTACAATATTCTTTCTTCAACTGCAAAACAGATTGGGATTGAAAACTATTGTTTATTGTTAAACCGAATGACGCAAATTTTTCTATAATGCTGTTTTTCTCAGCTGGAATTTCTGATGCTAACGCAATTAATTCATCAGGAAAAACATTTCCATTTGCATGAGAGTAGGCAAATTTTAAAGGTAAAATACAATTCAAAATCAATAAATCTATGAACGATTTGGTGATTTTTTTTACCTTTTTTGGATGAGGCTTATCAAATACATAATGTACTTTCCAATAATCTGAAATTGAACAATCAAAAAACACATACATCTCTTTTACTGATTTTAATTCTATAATCGATTGAAAAAAATGAGCATGCGAAAAAACTAATTTTGCCAACTGAGCCAATCGAATAGTTGGAAAATTATCTGGTCGATGTTTAAAAAATTGAACTGGTTGACAAACTTGACCATTTAATTGATATTTGTATTTCAGATAATACCATCTTTTTTTCAAATCAAGAAAATAAACATCTTCCTTTTCTTCTTCTAATAATCCGGTTGCTCCAAAAAAAAGAGCTTCAATATTTTCTAATGCACAACGTTCTTTTTTAATAATAGCAAAAGGAATTTTTGAAGCCATTGTCAAAAATGCTTCTCCATTGGTATTCAATCCGAAACTTTTAGCCAATAATTGAAAGAAAGTTGCCTCCCAATCAAAGATATTTTTTTGTAGAAGATATTCAACTTCGTTCGATTTTTTTTCTAGACGTTCAAAAAACAATCTTTCCATCCAATTCTGTAATGTGAAATCATCAATAAACTGAATTTCTTTCTCACAATTGATCCAAGTTTTAGGTTGCAATAATTGTTGATATTGATGTACAATTTGACTAGATATATATTGTTTAAGTTCTAAAACCGGAATTGAAGCATTATTTTTTCTGAATACTTCCATGTCATGTTCCCAAACAACATGAAGTATTACATTGTTATAGTTGTTATCATTTTCATGATGATGCAGATACCAATCAGAAGATTTAAGATGTACTTCAATGTTTCCTGCCCATTTTTGACCATCAACAATGAGTTGAGCATTAAAAAAATCAGGCCCTTCCTGTTGTGTATAATAACCGGAATGTTGAATGATAATTTCCTGACCGGAAGTGGTATGGAGTTGGTTAAAATCAAATTTTTTGTATAACCAAACATAATGAAGGAATTGTTCTTTCATGGCGAATAAAATTAAAAATGGCTTATAACGAGGAGCTAAGATAAAAAAAATCCTTAACTTTTAGCTAAGGATTCCTTTTTTAATTTATGTTACTTATAATATCGTGCTTGGTAATAATGTGGTGCTTACCGTTTTCCAACTCCACTAATACAGCATGATTGTCTTTGGTAATCAATTTTGAAACTTCATCAACCGGCGTAGAAGATTTTACGATAGGATAAGGTTTTCCCATAACACTTTTGATTGGTTTATCAGCTATATTTTTATCTTCTAAATAGCTTCTAAACAAATCAGACTCGTCAACTGAACCTACAAATCCGGTGGTATCGATAACCGGAATTTGGGAAATATTGTATTTTTTCATTCGATCAATAGCATGAGAAACCAATTCTTCTGTTTTAACGATAACCAATGATTTATCTTTATGATTCTTAATTAAATCAACTGCTTTAGTAATTTCTTCGTCTAAGAATCCACGTTCTCTCATCCAATCATCATTGAACATTTTACCTACATAACGGCTTCCTGAGTCATGAAATAATACCACAACAACATCTTCTGGTTTAAAATGCTCCTTCAATTGCAATACACCTTTAATAGCTGAACCTGCAGAATTCCCAACAAAAATACCTTCTTCCAAGGCTAATTTTCTCGTATAAACGGCAGCATCTTTATCGGTTACTTTTGTAAAACCATCAATAAGCGAAAAATCAACATTTTTTGGTAAAATATCTTCTCCAATTCCTTCAGTGATATAGGGATAAATTTCATTTTCATCGAAAATTCCGGTTTCATGGTATTTTTTAAATACTGAACCATAGGTATCAACCCCCCAAATTTTCACATCTGGATTGTGCTCTTTTAAATATTTTGCTACTCCTGAAATAGTACCACCAGTACCTACACCTACAACAAAATGGGTAACTTTTCCTTGTGTTTGTTCCCAAATCTCAGGCCCGGTTTGCTCATAATGAGCAATGGCATTTGAAGGATTATCATACTGATTAACATACCAAGAATTAGGAATTTCAGTTCCTAATCGTTTAGAAACAGAATAGTAAGAACGAGGATCATCCGGTTCAACATCGGTTGGACAAACAATTACCTTTGCTCCCACCGCACGTAGAATGTCCATCTTCTCTTTGGATTGCTTATCGGTTATTACGCAAATTAACTTGTAGCCTTTTACAATTGCTCCTAATGCGAGTCCCATTCCGGTATTTCCAGAAGTTCCTTCGATGATAGTTCCTCCAGGTTTTAGACGTCCGTCTGCCTCTGCATCTTCAATCATTTTAATGGCCATTCTATCTTTTACGGAATTTCCGGGATTAAACGTTTCTACTTTTGCCAAGACCAAACAGTTAAGTTCGGCGGTAAGTTTATTTATTTTAACCAAAGGTGTATTACCAATTGTTTCAAGTATATTTTTTGCAAATTTCATGTTATATATTTTCTATTACAAAGATAGTAGTTTACTGTTATTGAAAAAAGTTCCAAATGAGTCCGAATCGAATCATAAAATCCCTGTAAGGATAATTGGGTGCAGTGAAATAATCAAAACCTGTCATGGCAGAATTAAAATGTTCTGCTTTTAAGTAAACTTGAGCTTGTTTAATTTTTGCATTTACAAAAAAATCAACCATTGGAAAATCCCCAATCTGTGTTTCATTTTGCACATAGAAACTGGAAATTAAAGGATTATAGTCATCTGCATTATATTTTGTAAAATAATTGAAAACAAATCCGGTTTGAAGAAAAAGTGCTTTCTTAAAAAAATGGTCTGAGATATAGAATGAATGGCGTAAAGTTAATTCTGGCACATTTAGAATAGATTCATTTTGATCAACTCTTTGATATAAAATTGTATTATCTAACGATAGTTTCCACCATTTAAATTCTTTTTGTATTTTAATTCCCATATAGTTTATGGTTGAATTATATTGTTTAGGTGTAACGAGTAATTGTTCCCCATTTTCACTATCATTACTAAAGTATAAATAGTCATTGATGGTATTTAAATTTAGTGACAAACTCACCCATTTTGTGTTTAAAGTACCTTCAATAGAATTGATTTTCTCATTTTTAAAATTATTAAACCAATTGTAGTTTTCAAAATTACTTTGAAAAAGGGTAAACGTATGGTCAGGAATACGATTTAAATTTTGGAAACGAACATAAAGAGTATTTTTATCATTGATTCTGTAATCAAGTTTTATTTCTAATTCTGAAATATTTTGATCAGTAATTGATTTTTTATATAGTGCTTTACCATTCCATTTCTTTTTTTGGAAAAGATATACTGCTCCAAATGAAAAAATTTCATCATTAATCCTATTTGGAATTACATTATCATTATCAATAATTACTCGATTGTAAAAATAATTAAATCGAAAATCTTCAATAAATAAACTTAATTGACCCAACACTTTATTTTCATATTGAATACCAAGCGTGTTAAAAAGTCTATTGTAACGTAGTTGATCATTAATATTATTTGAAACATAGGCATTACCAAAACGTTGAATAAATAAAGTTTCTTCAGGTGTAACGATTTCAGTAGCTACATTGGCTTGATTATACTCATAAAATTTGTGCTCAAAGTTAAATTGATGATGAATAAACAAATTGTTCTTAGAATTTTCTTTGTCAATTCTATATCGATGATCAATAAAATATCGATTACCTTTTAAAAATGTTTTTGCGTCATTTAGAAATACTTGTAAACGTGGGCGATTTCTAAATTCCTCATTCCCACTTGTAAAATCTTCAACATTAACTAAACCACCATTTTCTCCATTTAAAATATCTTGAGCTGTAAAATGAGCTTTCAACTCGTACTGCTTTTGTTTAGTCTGATAATTAGTAGTAAATCTGAAATTACCGGAACTTGTTAATTGATTGACATATTTACCAAGCGAACGAAGACCTTTGTACGCCAATGAAAAATTTAATCGCTCACTTGTATTTATGGTAATAAAAGCATCCAAATTTTGACCTTGCTCCATCACTGTTTTAAAATACAATTCTGTATGAGGAGTTGGCACATGATAATACTTAATATCGTTCACATTTAAAAAATTAAAATGCTTTCCTTTCAGACCAATTTCTGGATAGGATTGAAACTCATTCAGACTAAAATCTAAAGTAGTATAAGTTTGGCCTTCATTAGCAAAAGGTAACAATCCAAAAATATCTTTTCGTAACAAATTAAATTGATATTCTTTTTGGATAGTTAATGATGTATCAACAATCAGGGTATCCCTTTCTATTGTAACTATTTTGTATTGATCAATTTTAGCTTTTGGTGCATTTTTATTTGAAGTGGATTTTGAATCAGAAGTTTGACCATCTGATGAATTTGTTTGTTGACCTGTTCGAATGGGTGCATTTCGAATTATCTTTTCTTCTCGTATCTGTGAAAAAAGAGTGCCAGTGAAAAACAGAAATGCAAGTAAATATTTCATACCGTTAAATAGGAGGCAAAAGTATAAAAAATAAATAATAAAAGAAGCCCGCTTTATACGGGCTTCTTAAAATATTCAATAAAAAAAGATTATTGTTTTTCTAAACGAATAGTTGTTTGTTGACCAGCACTACAAGAACCAGGTCCTCCAGAAGAATCTTCATGGAATGTGATTTCAATTACTGAATCATCATTAGGATCAAAAGTTGAAGGAGTACCATTTGTAGGTCCAACTTCGATACTTCCGCCACAACCTATTCCAGATGGAGATGAATTACCAATCATGTTAACATTACCACATGATAATTCAAATACAACAGGTACATTTGATGGATTTCCTAAACCTAAACTTGGATAAAATTTAACTTGAAATTGTCTTTCTAATTCAGTTGAACCAGCAGTTACATTTACAGTAATATTATTACCAAATACCGGAGCTCCAGCGGCAGGACCGTAACCAGGAGTTGTTTGAGTTAACGTATAAGCACCTGTAAAACTTGCATTTAACGGGCACAATCTGATAATTGTTAAATTAAATGTATCTCTAGTTCCTAAAACAGAATCTTCCACATTTAACAGTTTAATTCTTAAAATTTCACCAGTTAATGAGGTATTAGCAAAATTACCGGTTACAGTAAAAGAACCTACAATACTATTCGCAGGAATTGTTAGTACCCCAGATTGAATAGTGTATGAAGCAGGATTTGCATTAGAAGTTGGTAAAACCTCAATTTCAAAAGTACGTGCTACACTTTTAGCCTCTGAAACACCAACTTTAACTTCAAATACAGAAGGTGCATCTTCTCTCACAAATAAAGTACCTGCTGAACCTGGTACAAAATAAGCTACAGAAGTTCTGTCATTTAAATAGACAGAATCATCTTCCTTAGAACTACATGCAACTAAAAATAGTGCAAGAACAAAAGCGAAACTTTTTAATATATTTTTCATTTAATAAAAATTAAAGTTATTATTGTGGAGTGTATACAGATACTCCGTTTTCTCCGTAACCTACACAAAACCAAGAAATAGTAATAACACCTGTTTCAGAATCTACAGAATTAACACCATTCATGTTGATAGCTCCCCAAGGATCAGATTGACCAGACCAAGATATGTTTCTTGTGGAAACATATCTTGGTCTGGTCAGGGAAATATCAGCAGCACCAGTTCCATAAGCTGTATTATAAGGACCTGTACTGTAAAGACCTCCAGAGAAATCAGCTACTGAATATACATTTCCACCTTCGCTTGTAATAACAACACCTTCAATTGTGTTTGTACTGTAGTTTGGCAAGAAATCATGGAAACCATATGTTGTGGTTACGTTGTAAACACCAGCTAAATCAGATTCACATAATTTGAAAACATCAAGACTATATGTATTTTTAAAACCAGCAACCTTTGCAGATGCATCTTCTAAACGTAAACTTAGTCTAGTACCAGCTTCAACAGCTGCATCAAAATTACCATTTACAGTAATATTTCCAAAATACTGACCCGCAGGAATTGTTACTGTTGTAGAGGCTAAAACTGCTTCATTACCCGCAGGTTCTGGTGCTGCTGCAGAAGTGTCTTCAAAAACAACTACATTATACGTTTTATCTGTATTTGATAAAGTAGTCGTTAAAATTCTGATTTGAAAAGATGGGTTATCATCAGTTACCAAAAAGGTACCAGATGCAGTGTCAAAATAGGCTATGTCGTCGCCATTGTAAATTAATCTGTCATCTTCAGTATCACAACTGATTAAAGAAAATACAGATAAAACTGTTAATAAAAGAATTTTTTTCATAGCTATATATTAATAAAATGAACAATCATTTTGGGTTATGTTTGGATTTATGTTTAATTCCAACTGTGGAATTGGCATATTAAATCTACAATCACCAGCAGGTAAAAGTGGTTCAAAAGGCAATAAACCGGTACCATCAGCAAAATCTCCAAAAGGTCCTCTTTGAACTGGAAGGTTTTGACGCTTTAAATCAAAAAATCTATGACCTTCGAAAGCTAACTCTAATCTTCTTTCTAATTGGATTGCATCTTTTAAAGCTTGACCTGTTTCACCTCCTGAAACAAATGGTAAATAACGGTTTTGTCTTAGTTCATCCAAAGCGGCTAAAGCTTGTGCATCTTGGTTAAGATTGGCTAAAGCTTCAGCTTTGTTTAATAATACCTCTGCTTTACGTAATACTTTAACATTCACACGACCAGTAGCAGTATTATTTACACTAGATAACCATTTTCTAACATGATTATACTGATTACCATCAAAAGGAGCTGTAGTAATGTAAGCAGATTTACGAATATCAGAGTTTTGATATAACTGAAACAATTGGAAAGAACACACATATTCAGAACGAATACCCGCAGGTAGCGTTTGATTATAAGGTACTCCTGGAGTTTCAGGGTTAACTTGGTTTAATTTTATATCAAAAATAATGTCTGATGTATTTGAATCATTCCAAATGCCGGTAAAGTCAGCTCTAGAACCGGTTGGTGTTGTAACAGCATCAGCAGCATTCACAGCATCTTGCCAACGACCCATATATAAATATAAACGTGATAACAATGCATTCACACCATTTTTATTTAATCTACCGGGACCGTTATTAGCATTGATAAGTGGTAATGCTGTAGTTAAATCATTAACCAAATTATCATAAAATTCACCAACTGGAATTCTAGAAGGTGATTGATTAATATCAGAATCAGTCATATATGGTAATGCTGGCTCTTGATTGGCATTTGGACTTGATGAAGGGATAGCAGCAAAAGTCTTTACCGCATCAAAATGAGCTAAAGCACGAGTTGCTAATGCTTCACCAATAATGTTATTTTTAAAGTCACCATCTTGTAAAACATCTATATTTTCTAATATAATGTTTGACTGTTGTATGATTCTGTATGCAGTACCAAGTAGACCACCTTGAGTAGAATTACTATTGTATCTCCATTCGTGTGCAACACGTTGAGTTCCTCTACCAGCTTCTTTGAAAGTAAGGTTATCAGATTGTACATCAGGAAATGAAATTAAATTACCAGAATAATACGCTTCTGCACGAAATCGAGTATACTGCCCTTTTACAGCATTTTCAAAGTCATTGGGATTAGACAAACCGCCATTAACCGGTACTTGTGTTAGCGGCTCAAGATTTAACCTTTCATCACATGAAGAGGTAAATACTACTAAGGAACCAACTAAAATTAATTTTAAATATTTTTTCATAATCATTTTATTTATTAAAATTTAACGTCTATTCCAAAAGAAACATTAGTGGTAGTTGGATAACTGTATAAGTTAAACTCACCAGGAATAACGTTTGCACCTTGAGTCTCACCGGAACCAATACCAACCTCTGGATCACCTTTAAAGTAAGGAGCATACGTCCATAAATTTGTACCTGAAACATACATTCTTACATGTTGTAACGGAGTTCTCTCTAAGAATTTTTTAGGTAATGTATACCCTATTTGCAAGTTTCTTAAACGAATATAAGAAGCATCTTGTAAAAATCTATCGGATGTTTGGTTTGCATTACTGTTTGGTCTTGGTAACACATTTACATCACCAGGTTCTCTCCAATAATTAAATGCATCTAGACGTTGGTTAGAGTTTACTGCACTTTCTCCATCACTTAACATATTTTGCTCAACAAGGTTGTAAGTGTAATTACCGTATTTGAAATAAAAGTTAGCTGTTACATCAAACCCTTTGTATTCAAATTCAGTACCAAAATTTCCATCAAAATCAGCAAAAGGAGATTTTCCACTTAACGTAACTTCATTACCATCTGCAACATTTGTTACATTTCCTTCAGCATCAAAATACAAAGCCTCTCCATTAGCAGGATTTACACCCGCATAGCGTGGTAAGAAAAACGTATTTACTTCTTCTCCAACTTCTAGTACAGTATAATTATTTGATGCTCTAAATAATTGGTCACTACCTGGATTGAGTGCATCTACAACGTTCTCATAAAGGTTTAAATTTCCACGCAATGTCCATCTTAAATTTTCATTGCGAATGACATCATACGCCAATTCAAACTCAAAACCTTTGTTAGTCATTCCTCCAATGTTAGAATTTGGTGCCCACAAACCAACAAAATGTGATCTCTGATCTCCTAACAATAGACCTGTAGTTTCTCTAACATAATAATCGAAAACCCCACGTAATCTACTGTCAAAAGCAGCAAACTCTAATCCGATACCATAATTAAAATTTTTCTCCCATGTTAAATCAGGATCTCCAAAATTATCAGTAAACATAGATGTTTCAGCATTATAAGGACCAAATGCATAAGTTGATCTTGAAGTATAACGACCAATTTGATCATTACCTGATGTACCGGCTGCAGCTCTAATTTTTAAATCATTGATTTTGGTGTTGGCCATAAAGTTTTCTTTAGCAACGTTCCATGCTAAACTTCCTGAATAGAAAAATCCGAATTGAGTATTATAACCAAAACGTGAACTACCATCACGTCTTGCAGTAGCAGTTGCAATATATTTACCGTCATAGTTGTAATCAACGTTGGCTGCAAGAGAAAAAGTAGATGCTTGCAATAAATTACCACCAACGTCATTAGGTTCATTAGCATTGTCTAACAAATTTGGTTTACCGGGACCAGGTAAAAAACCACCGATTCCATTTGCCAAATAAGAGTAAACATTATTTTCAATATATTCTGATAATACAAACGCTTGCAATTTGTGTTTTTCTGCAAATGTAGTTTGATAAGTTAATTTGTTGATAAAGTTATAAGTGAAATCAAATGAACCAGCATCTGTTCTTGAACCAGTTGGCTCACCACCATTAACAATCAAATCTAAAGTAGAACCTGATTCTAAATAAGACTCTCTTCTTGACTGGTCATAAACACTTGCAAATGTGGTATTGAAGGAGAAACTTTTAGACAATTTAATGTCAGCATACAAATTACTGATAAAACGGTTTTGGAATCTCGTAGTACGGTTGTATAGGATTTCATCTTTAACCGGATATCCAGCAGAAGTAGGATTATATCTTGGACGACCAAAATCGTCAAATACTTGATTCCCGTCTGCATCAAATAAAAATAAAGTTTGATAAGGTAAGTAATCATACATCGCTCTGAAAGGGTTTTGTACGTTATTTCTATCCCTTGCATCCTCTTGAATAACATTAGAATAATTGATACTTGTTCCAACTGTTAACCATTTTTTTACATCATAGTCCACGTTTAACCTTGCAGAAATACGCTTATATTCATTCAAATCACGGATAATACCGGTATCACCATCATATCCTAAAGAGAAAAAGTATCTCGTTTTTGTATCTCCACCAGAGATAGCCAATGTATTAGACTGCACAAAACTGTCTTCTAACAAGTCATCTTCCCATCTGTGATCAAGAGACACTAAACGATCCCATTCTTGTTGCGATGAAACTGAAGCTCCAATTCCAACACCCAATTCTCTTTCGTATTGTAATTTTTGTTCCGCATTCATCATTGTAAAGTTATCTCTAATTCTTCTGTTAAACCCAACTCTAGAATTAAACGTAATTACAGCATCTCTGTCTTTAATACCTCTCTTGGTAGTCACTAAAACAACCCCATTCGAACCACGTGCACCATAAATAGCAGTTGTAGCCGCATCTTTTAACACACTGATAGATGCAATATCATTTGGGTTAATTGCATTCAAGTCACCTTCATTAACCTGTGCTCCATCTACAATGTATAACGGTTCATTACCGGCAGCAATAGAACCGATACCACGAACTCTAATGAAAGCAACCTGTCCGGGTTTACCATTTTGAGCTGTTACTTGAACCCCAGCTGCCTGACCTTGCAACATGTTGTCAATTGTTACAGAGGGAGCAATTCTTGTTAATTGTTCAGCAGTTACAGTAGAAACGGCAGATGTTAAATCTGATCTCTTTTTAGTACCATAACCTACTACAACAACTTCTTCAAGATTGGAATCTGACTCCATAGTTACATCAACGGTGGAAGAAGCACCAACAGTAACCGATTTTGTTTTCATACCAACGTAAGAAAATTCTAGTACATCACCTGCTTTTGCTTGGATAGAATATTTTCCATCAAAATCAGTTGAAACACCTTTACTCGTTCCTTTCACAAGAACGGTTGCTCCTGGTAACGGTAAGCCACTTTCAGTAACTGTACCACTGATCGTTTTCTCTTGAGCGAAAGAAAACTGCATTGAAAACGCTAGTAGAAGCGTAAAAATCCATTTGAACTTTGATCTCATATTAAATTTATTTGAGTTAGTTATTCCGCAAACTTCATAATAATTTCTTAAATAAACAAATATTATACAAGAATTATATGGATATTTTAATGTTAAAAAAATATTCAAACCTTGAATAAAAAAGGATTAACATATAATAGATGCACAAAAACAAAAAAGGTTGCTTTGATAATAAAAAAAATCCGATGTTAATATTTCATTAACATCGGATTTAAATGGGAAAGTAAAAAAACTACTTCTTAATCACTTTTACCGTTCTTATGTTGTTCTGTACATTAAATTTTAGATAATACACACCTTGTTCAAGATTTGTTAAATTAACAGCATTTTGAATAGTATTGGGGTTGTAAATATCATTTAGAATGAGCCTTCCGTTTACATCATAAAGACTTAAAGCAACATTATCGGTCACTGATTGATCGAAACGAATGAATAACAAATCGTTTGTAGGATTTGGATAAACAGAAAAATTCAACCTTTCATTGTTGTTAAGATTCAAAGATTCATCAACACCGGAAACCAAAAGAGAATAATTTTGATTGCCGCCTTGTAAAGTTCCCTTGTGCGTTACAGTAATTGTGTATGTACCTGCTGCACCAGGAACCTGAACTTTTTCCACATTATCAACAGAATTATCTCCTTTAGTAGCAGCAGAAGCAAAAGCAGTTGCACTTAATTTCCAAGGAAGAAATTCTTCTCCGCTTTTTGTAATTCTTAAATCTAAATCATTGACTAAAACCGGTGTTTGGATGTCAACTGTACCAGTGTTAACTACATTTCCTGCAGGATCTGTCCAACAAATAGTAGCAATTAATTCATTTACTCCATCACTTACCACATCAAAGCTGTAAGTTTGTCCTTGAGCTAAACTCCTCTCCTCAATTATAGAAGTATTTCCATTACCAGCAATCATCAATGCAGCAGCTCTTACATCCATTAATCCCCAACCAAACGAAGCATCAGGGCCCGGCTGAAGTCCAGCTTCGCGGGCAGTATGAATGACAAGACCTCTAGCGGTGGCGGCTCTCATGAAATTACCATTTACCTCATTATAATATTGTTGTAATAGTAATACTCCACTTGCAGCACTTGGGGAGGACATTGATGTTCCGTCTTTCGTAACTGTAGCAGTATTGCTAAATGAACTGGTTGATAAAACTCCAACACCTTTAGCAACTATATCCGGTTTTATACGTCCATCATCTGCAGGTCCATAACTACTAAAATTACTCATTACAACTGACGAGGGGCCTAAATAATTATTTACTTGTTCAACCGCTCCAACAGTCAATACATTTTTGGATAAACTTGCGGCTGTTAACAAATCATATCCCCCTTTTCCTGAATAGGAGGGATTAGTTCTATCGTTACCGGCAGATTTTACAATTTGTAGAAAAGGTGCATTAAAAGCAACTTGATCAAAAAAACGTGAAGTTGAATTGTAAGCTCCAAATTGCCAAGCACTTAAAAAATCTGCGTTTGGACCGTATGAATGATTAGAAACCAAAAGACCTTCGGCTGCTTGACTTGCTAATTCAGGCAAATCGGAATCCCAATCATTACCCCACACATTTCCTTGAAAAGCTGCACCCTTAACATTTATATTTATTCCTGCAGCAATAATAGTTCCTGCAACGTGAGTACCATGATCACTATTGTCGTTGTAAGTAGTAAAAGAAACACCATCTTTATTGATGGCTCTACCTTGAAATTCTTGATGAGTAGTTCGTATAGCATCACCATCCCAAACACCAGCAGTCATGTTTTGTCCATTTATATTTAAACCAAGAGAACCAGATGTATTAATATGATGTGCATTGATGGTTCTGGTTGCACCTCTGTTATCCGTTTGATAATAAATTGGATTACCAAATTCATCTACACCTTGCAGCTCAGAAAAAGATCCGTCTTTAGATTTAAACTGTAAAGGCCAATTATTTTGGATAGCCAATTCATATGCTCTACTCTTATTTTGTTGATAAGTAGTTTCTGCTTCAATTGCTAATTGATTTAAAGTGTTTAAATCATAACTAGAAATTATTTTCGCTCTTTGTTCCGGAGTCTGAGCAAACGCTACAGTAGAGGAAAAAAGAATAAAATAAAAAAGTGTAAGTATATTATTTTTCAT